>Ga0209190_1000006_pt1 | contig 184088 bp, 170 predicted proteins | sample M_140205_XF_Meta_FD_187315 | JGI IMG/M metagenome (GOLD analysis project Ga0209190, IMG submission 187315) | Freshwater microbial communities from Lake Montjoie, Canada to study carbon cycling - M_140205_XF_MetaG (SPAdes) (version 2) | ecosystem: Environmental > Aquatic > Freshwater > Lake... | reverse complement strand
CTTCCCCCACACCAGCGCAACCACCCAAGTCTCTTAATCCCCGTTACCACCTTGGGGGCATCGCGGACACGTGTCAACATGATGCGTTTTCCCCGTCTTGCTGGATCACCGCTTCGCGGGGACGCACATGCTCCCGCATGTGCCTTGTTGGGGTGTGGAGGTGACACATGTCACATGAAAAACTGAAGCAGTTCAGGGAAGCCAAGGCAACTTTGCGGGCCATCTTGAATGCCCAGCAGGACTCGGCAAGCCGGGACAACGCGATTTCCGTCAGGGCGCGGGTTGACGCCCGCGTCAACGTCGAAAAGACGCGCGACGCACTTATTCTCGCACTCGCCCATGAGGGCGGGGACTGGTCTCTCGATCTCATTCAGTAACCGCACCGTCACCCGGCGTTCCTCGAAAGAGGGGCGTCGGGTGACTCTTTTTTCGTTTACCCTAATCCCGATGGATGCTACTCGCTGCGCTCGTAGCCCCATCTTATTGGAGGACTCCGTCCTCCAAACCACCTGCAGCGGGGCTTCGCCCCCTGACCCCCTACTCGCGTTCTTCAAGATCAACGCACTGAAGCCATATCACCATCTCGTTCCTGATCGATCATCGTTACGTCACAATCACGGAGCGAGCACGCACTTCCCCCACACCATCGCAACCGCCCCAGTCTCTTAATCCCCGTTACCACCTTGGGGGGCATCGCGGACACGTGTCAACATGATGCGTTTTCCCCGTCTTGCTGGATCAGCGCTTCGCGGGGACGCACATGCTCCCGCATGTGCCTTGTTGGGGTGTGGAGGTGACAACATGTCACGAAATGATCGTTTGCTCTGGGAAGAGCAAGTAGGGACGGCCGCGGACGCCGTCCGAAAGGCTAATTTCACGAACGACCCCGAGAGGCTCGCGGCACGGGCCGCTCGGGATGAGGCGATTGCGGGAATGGAGGCGGCACGGGCCGCTCGGGCCGCCGTTGTGGCACGGCACGCCCTAGAATTGGCAGTAGCCGACTCTAGGTTCGGATTGGCGATGGCCATCGTCAAAGAACTTTCTGCGAAATTTGAAAACGCGCAGAAAGCCTCGCTTGCGAAGCACTACGTCTGACGTTTTCACACCCGGCGTTCCTCGAAAGAGGGGCGTCGGGTGACTCTTTTTTCCGTTTGCCCTAATCCCACGATGGATGCTACTCGCTGCGCTCGTAGCCCCATCTTATTGGAGGACTCCGTCCTCCAAACCACCTGCAACGGGGCTTCGCCCCCTGACCCCCTCTGTGCGTTCTTCAAGATCAATGTGATGAAGCCATAGCACCATCTCGTTCCTGATCGATCAATGCTACGTCACAATCACGGAGCGAGCACGCACTTCCCCCACACCATCGCAACCGCCCCAGTCTCTTAATCCCCGTTACCACCGTGGGGGATCCCCGTTACCACCATGGGTACTGGTGCGTTCCTGTCATGGTTTCTCTTTCTTCTCTTTCTTTTCCTAGCATTTCTTCTTTTTTCGCGCGTTTTTGTCGAATCTGTAGGTGCGTTTCCTGATCATCACATCGTTTTCCCCGATCCTTTGAATCACCGCTTCGCGGGGATGCACATGCTCCCGCATGTGCCTTGTTGGGGTGTGGAGGTGAGTCACATGGGTAGTGAGGCTCTTTTTTCCCTACACCGTCAACTCCGTCGGCGGGAAGCCGAACGGGCGGCCGCCAACCGCCTGCGTTGCGAACAGACCCGGGGCACGGCAATGCCCCCTGCACCACCACAGGATTGGTGGTATCTTCGGGCTCCAATGAGCCGCAGCAATGCGGTGGCAGCCCGCCCCAACCGCGGGGGGTAAACGCGCGGGGGTTTCCGGTCAACCCAAAAAACCGGCACACACTTACACGGAGGCTACAATGTTGCTGAAGATCACCCTCAATCCCTCACTCGCACTTGCCGAAACACTGTATGTGAAAACGGGGCTTGCCCCGAAGGCCACCAACTACTACGTCAACGTGGAGTTCGAAGTTCCCAACCTGACGGCCTCGGAGAGGTCATTCATCTTTCAGCAGTTCATCGAAGAGGGGAACCTGCGCGAGTATGTGCAGGTGTTCGGCGTAGCGGATATCAACTTCGGGCACATGCCCACCACCCATGAGCAGGCACTTCGGTGCTGGCTCGACTATTCAGGGTGTTATTACACGGCAGATCTTATCGAAGTCGAAGTCGAATAGTTTCCATCCCATCAACACCCCGGGGAATCCCCTTCACCTCCCCGGGGTGCTGAGCGCTCCTGTTTTTTTCTCTCTCTCTTCTTCTGTTTCCTGAATCACCGCTTCGCGGGGATGCACATGCTCCCGCATGTGCCTTGTTGGGGATTGGAGGTGAAAGCCTCCCTAAAACCGGGCGAACAAGCCCACAGTGTCACGAAAGGACACGAGCATGGCCAGCACGGCCCTCACGGCAGCATTCGAGCCAGAAGCGGACAACGGCAACAGCGGCGAAACCAAGGCAGCGTCGTGGACACGAACCAAGGGGTTCACGTACATGACACTTCCCGTGTATTTCTCTCCCGAGGGGGAGATTGGCAGGGACATCTTGCCGATCATGAGCAAGCACGTGAAGCAGTTGTATCTCGAATACCGAGACGCCGAGAACGCAGCCTCCGGGGCTCTGAAGAGGGCCACCGCACCGGAAGAGAGAGCGTTCTACCGGGGACAACTCGCTATCCTTGCAAAAATCCGCGAGAACTTCCAAGTGGTTCAGCGTTCTTCAAAGGGGTTGATCAACTGGAGACTGGCTCCCGAGAACAGCGAGAAAGTCGAACAGACTGATCGCAATCTCGAACAGGCGATCCTGAACAATCAGGAAGAAGTCGCCTGACCCACAGCCCGGAGTCTCCTTGAAAGAGGGGGCTCCGGGCGGCCCTAGGGCCATTGACGCAGCAGAAGGCCGCTAGAGGACAAAATCGTGACTGATGATCTTCCCAAATCCGCGAGGTATGGGATATAAGATCAACAGTTGATCTTGTTCTGACGAAACTGCTTTCGCGATGTCCTGCAAACTCCCTGACTCCGCGAGGATCAGGATCAAGAGTTGCAGGGCTAGCGATAATCAAACATGCGGCGCAACAAACAAGAAAGAAAACCAATGATTGACTGGAATACGCGCGTAGTTCTGTCGTACCGAGCCGAGGCGTGGAGGGACGTTTGGCACGTCTCCTTCAAAATCAGCGACGGGGTCGACTTGACTTCCGCCAAAAATGCCATCGAGGCGGAAGTCGAAGCAATGGCATCCGGCCACCGTGGCAACCACGCATCAGGATTCCGCGTTGGACAGCGTCCGAAGTTTGTGAGCATCGACCCGTCTAACCGCACAGTGCTGATTGAAGAATCAGCGATGCTAAGCGACTAAACACACCTAACCCGGTACCCCTGACAAGGTTTTCGGTCAACCCTAAAAACCGACACAACATAAGGACGAATAAAATGGCGATGGACATCTCCAACGACGCGGCACACATACTTCTCACCAGTTTATTTGTAAAGGTTGCACCAGACATGGTGGAGCCTGACAGGCAGTTCGTGGCTGCATTTCCCAACTGGGAGACGCAGTACACGTGGGAGAGTTGCCCAAACTCCTGCGATACCCCGAATAATCTCATGAACTTCGAGATGTTCTGGGGAATAGTCCGCAGCGAGGAAGGCGAAGACCTGTACAATCTCTTCGAATACGAACTGGGATCGTACATCGACTTCGTCCACGAGGAAATGCACCAGAATCTCAAGAGAAATCCATTCGAATCATTTGAAAAGGGGCTCATTGACTTCAGTGGGCCTTTTGCTCGAATCGATGTCGAATACCTCGCAAGGCTGGCTGTAAAGGTATATGAGGAATACCTAGCCACCAAGTAAACGCACGGAGTTGGAAGATCTCCCCAAAACTTCCACACACACCGAAAAAGGAATAAAAAAAAGACATGATCATCACGGTGAAAATGCGGTTCGCCGATTCGGTGGAAGCCGAAGAAGCCTCCGGGAGGACGGGACAACCGATCCCAAAATCCTTGGACATTCAGGTTCCCAACTACCTGATAAACGTCCCGCTGCTTGAAGGCTGGGCACAGGATGTAGCCTACGATGAGTTGTCGGAACTTGTCTCGGACGAGTTGACGAAACTAGGCATGGGAGGCCTAGAGTTCGAACTGGTAGACTGAACTCGGAGTTGGAAGATCTCCCCAAAACTTCCTGAGACCATCTGCAGCCACACCACCTGTGCCCCGGTAAACCGGTACGTGCAGCGTGTGGTGGGTGACAGCCAGAGCGCAGTAGCAACGAGGGCACCGGCAGGAAATACCTGTCCGGGGGTGGTGCAAGACCCCGCGCGTTGCTGGCGTCGGCAGATGGTCTCTTGACAGCCCTGCGTGCATCTGTGCGCAGCCACTAGCCATGGCGGAGTAGAATCTTCCAGTGTTGGCAACTGCCAAAGCGAGGAAGGTCGGAGGATCTCCGGGCTTGAAAACCTCCACAAGGCCCAAATCGCTTGGCTAGCGACGGAGTTAGTCGTCTTGTTCGCAAGAAGGCGCGGGAGTCTCCGGGGCTAAAACTCCCACCCAATACAGCCTGAAAGGATGATAAGAACCAGTCGCCTGCGCCCGAAAGGGTGATGGGCGAACACAAGCGCAAAGGAACACACATAATGAAAATCATCGCGCCAATCTATCTCCCGGATGACATCAAGACGTGCCACGCAGTCATCCGCGGGCTTCACAAGGACTTGGATGGAGATATCCTTAGCAAGGAACAACTCCGCCGAGAAATGGACGCCGCTGCGTCACAAGCCCGACTGCGAGAAATCGAACTGCAAGAGCAAATCGAATACTGGAAGAGCAAAACCGAAAGGAAAGCGGCTCCAGTCATCATCAAGTCGGTCTACAAGGACTGACATCAGAACCCAGCGGAGAACCCCCTACTCCGCTGGGTTGCTTCCTCCCAAAGGAACAAAAATGAGCGGATTTGGCAGTCACACGGAACATTGGCGCATCAAAGACGAAGACGAAAACATGCGCATTGAAGCAGAAATCATACGTGACTACTACGAAACGAACAAGGCGTATGGAAACCTCCGACGCGGATTCTCCACGCCAGACGAGATCAAGTATCTTGTCGAAAAGGCAGAATGGGACGACAAGGAAATCCGCGGCTACTTGGTAGCAGTGCCACCCGGAGCACCGATCAGCAAATGGGAAACACCGCTGCCATCTGGTGGCGAGTACCCAAGTTTCGGGTACCAGATCTTGTACGGATGGTTGAATCACGGTAACATCCAAGGCAAGATGATCGAAATCTACCAGAAATCCAAGTTCTACAACCCGAATAACAAGCATATGCTTGTAACTTGGGTAGAACTAAATCAGTTCGACTTGGAAGAAATCGCCACAGAAGTTGCAATGGATTTGCAGCGGGAAAGCGAATCGCATTTCTGGGAAAAGTCGTATCGAATGGTCAACGAAGACCTCGCGGCCATGGAACTGGCAAAACAAGCGGTAGGGGAAGGCTACCGAATCTTCTACACCTGCGACACACAGATGTGATCGCAAAGGGTTGTCGGTGAACCCTCACAAAAACCGTCACACACTTACGCGGAGGCTACAATGTACCAACAATACATCCCGGACAGCAGCCTGAAGACACTTCAGCAAGCGATACAGGTGCTCAAGCAACTGTATGAGCGTCAGATCATCGGAATCTCCAACGAACGCAACTACAAGTTGCTCGAAACGGAGAAGGAAAACGCGACGTGGCAGGAACGCGACGAGCGCGTCTCGCGCATGCGCGAGGCAATGACATCGACTGACTCCAAGTTGGCAGAGTTGCACAAGATGGGTGATCTTGTCTCCACGCTAGAGACGCTCGTGTCAGCAAGCGTCAAGTACTACAATAGCGACGCTGGAGAAACGTGTCCAGTGTGCACCAAGGTGTTCGAAAAGAAAGAAGAAACCGTAGAACAGTTCTAAACTGCACGGAGTTGGCAGATCTCCTCAAAACTGCCAACCACACAGGCAATCGACTGTCGCCTGTGCTGCCCATATCGGACTTGGGATTATAAACCATGTGCATGGGACACGAAACTAGTTCGTGGTGCATGGTATCCAACGATACATAAATAACAGTGTGGCCGCTGAGAGGCATCCCACACGCTGTTTACCCTAACGGGAAAGTATCGAAACAAGCGAGATAGCAAGCAACGCGGCGGACATCCGCGAGGATGGTTGATGCCCGGATCTTCTTTATTCAAAGAAGATCACGCTTGACAGCACAGGCGACAGGGGATTGCTTGTATCACAAAAAGGAAAAAACATGTTTCTGGAAGATCACGAAAAAGACGAGATCGCAAACGCATTGTTCAAGAAAATGATCAATCATTCCTCTGATCTCGCAGCCGCGCATCTTCAGAATACGCGTACGCCAAAAACGCAAAGGCTGTACAAGACAACGCATGTTGGGCAAGTAAGCGGACATTTTTCGTTGTATCTGGACAACAGGATGTATCTGTTCTATGCACATCCCGCATCGTCGTTGTATCAAATAACTCCAAGGAATGCACTTCTTCTGCCCGATTCGGAACATCCAATCGATGCAGAGTTTGTCTTCGACACCGAAATGGCAGAACTAACTGCCACAAAACTGCTGGAAAGGCCACGATAATGTATCTGATACCGTCGCCAAAAAACACCGCAAGGCCAAACGTTGCGTTCACGGCATACCAAACCATCGACCTTGAAGGTCGGCCAGCAGTGGACTTGATCATCATCCGTCAGGATGAAATCAAGGACGGAGAGTGGCAAACCACAAAACAGTGGAATGTCACCAACTGGCAGGATCAGGCACCGTATTACAGGTTGCTTCGCACATGGGCAATGAACCTGCCCGAGTACCTTGAGCAATACTTTGACAAAAAGAAAAGTGTTGCTTCAATCGTCGTTGAACTCAACGAAGAACAGGAAGAATCTCTGGAAAAGTTTGCCCTGTGGTATCAGGATAGCGGAAAGGAAAAGGGAATACCGAATCCACTCGACTAAGCACCGGAGTTGGCAGATCTCCACAAAACTGTCACACAACAACAAAGGAACAACAATGATCGGCATCAACACAGACAAAACGCTCAAACTGGAAGGCATTGCAAAACGCCTTTACGACACCAAACCAGAAAACGTGGAGTTCGTGCTCTACAAGAGCAATCGAGGGTTTGCAATCATTTTCACGGACAAAAAGATCAAGGTATCTATTGTCTTTGGCGGCGCAAACTATTGTGAGCACTACATCAAACCATTTGTAAGCGAGAACGGAAGCCTGCCGTGGACAAGCAAGGACTTCGAAGTCGGAGTCAAGCACAACACCAATGACGAATGGTATCAAGTGCCGGGACACGATGGGTACGGCATTCACACCTACGCAAACTTCGAAGAACTCGACGAAATCCTGAACTATGTCATGAATACTCCAAAACTGAAAATCATCGATTTTGCCTCCAAAAGGCGATCCATGACATACAGACAAAAAAGGCTTGCAAAGTGAAGTTCGCAACACGAACACTCATGAATCAATGGTTCTACGGCAAGTGCATGGAGGCACTTGCCGATGAACTGGAAAGCAAACGTTTCTCAGGCAAGGCACTTGTGGATGGAGACTCCTACGCAAGTGTCCCTGCTGAAACCGAAATACAGTATTGGGTTGTTGCACGCACTGAAGCAATCCAGTACATTGACTTTGCAATCTGCGGACTGAACAAAAACAAGCGTGCAACCATGATCAGCAGCATGATGCACGACATCAAATATGCACAAGAGTAGATCATGGAAAAACTTGAAGCAATCATTCAGGAAGAACTGCTCAAGCAACTCAAGAAAAACCTGCATCATCCGTCATTTGATGATCATCTAGAGAGGTACGTGCTCTCACATCAAATCGACTTGCTGACTACCATGTCATACAACCTTGATGTCGAAATAAAACGCCTTGTTGACATCAAATCCGAAAACGACAAGAATGGAGATTTTACCAAAGGCAAGATCAAGGCAATGAACGACATATCGGCACAATGCCTGACCATGGTGTTGACCATGATTGACATGGGAACCATCATCACGGAAAAAATAAGAGAGCGAGAAGAGGAAATCCCTTGGAGTATCTAATGAACCGCGAATATTCGATCAAGGATGCAACACGAGAGACGAGAATCCTGTACAAGTACGCAACCGACAAGACACTGCCAGCAGAGTCAATCAGGAATGACATCAAGATGTTGTTCAAGGAAGCGCAACGCGAAGCAACCAACTTCGCGTCCAGCGCACAAGAGTACAACAATCACACGGTGCATTACCTGTCATCAAAGTTGTCAAAGTATGCAACAACAAGGATTGTTGTTCCATTCACGGAATCCATCGAGAACTCTCGACTGGAAGCAGACAACCAAGATGAGAAAGTGCTTCTTGAGCGCGAAATGCTATTGGCAAACATGGCAGAACGCGCATTCCAGAATATCGGGTGGGAATCACTCGCAAAGGAACTCGTGAAATACTATGAAAAGCATAACAAGTGACGAGATGGTCGAACTGATCAGCAACAAGAAGATTGGCAAGACAACAAACACCACGTTCGAGAAAACCATCCTGTACAACCTTGAAAAGAGATATCCGGAATACTGTCGCATGCTCATCAAGGACGCAATGATGTTCGACAATATCAGCGATCAGATAAGCAGGACAAGCGCACAAATCGAATCGCAACTACGCGACGACGTAACACACATGGACGACCCGCTTCTGCAAAATCTACTGCTCAATGTGTTTACCATGACAGACTTCGACACCGTAGCACTAGCACTGCTGGAACAATCAAGGACAGGATAACTGCGCGGCGGGGGATAGGAAATGCATCCATCCCCCGCCCACCCCGGGAGTGTGCCGCTGCCGACTGCATTCCGCGCGTTTTCTCCTGTTCCCTGTGTCAGCGCTTCGCGGGGATGCACATGCTCCCGCATGTGCCTTGTTGAAGACCGAATACATCTCAAACGAAAGGAATAGGCGGAAAAATAACCCCAAGAAAAGGAAAAGGCAAGCAAATGGCAACATATCCAACAATACCGGACACAACAACAGCAATCCTGACAAAACCATCCAAGATGCGCATACGACTGGCAAGCAAACCAGAAAAACTCACGCAAATATACAGTTTTGGATTGACTGCAGGAAAAACGTGTCCGGGTGCCACGACAAAAGAAAATCATAAATGTGCAGACTGCTATGCGATGAAGCATTCATATCTGTATCAAAATGTCGTGAATGCACAGAAAATACGCACATTCTGGACTCGAAAGTCTCACCGACGAGGCGCAATCATCGAATACGCCAACTGGCTGTCAACAATGATGTCGGCAATCGAGTGGGCAACCGTAAAAAGAAACGTTCCATACTTCAGAGTACACGATTCAGGTGACTTCAATACCGAAATGTATATTGAATCATGGATCATGCTGGCAACAGAGTTCAGTACTGTACGATTCTGGGCACCAACATCATCATATCCAGAAGGGGCAAATGCTAACGCACAAGACTATTTATATAAACTATTGCCGCATTTATTAGACTTTGCCAAACTGCCAAACGTCAGCCTGCGCCCATCAGCACGCGAAAAAGGCTCAGGAAATATCATCAATATTCCCGGATTTGCTGCAGGAACCGGAGTAATAGGAAAAGAAGATGCCCTGAAAAATCTGAACAACGACATCATATGTCCATCGTCAACAACGGAAAACATGTGCGATGTGTGTACTGCATGCTGGGATCAGCCACAAACAAGCAAATACTACATCGAACACTGAAATGGATCCAGAAAAAGCAGTAATATGGATTATCGCACTCATTGTTGTCTGGGCACTGCAAAGTGCAAAAAATCGCAAATAGAATGATCAAAGAAATGCATGATGTCTAAAAAGATTTTTGCTGAAGACATATTGTTGAATGTCGATGTTGAAATGATTCTTGATCGTATTACTGAATATGATCATAAATATGTTACTGAAACTGATGCTGAAATGTTATTGTCTCTAATAGAACAAGACATAAGTGATTGGTTTTACGAAAACATTGGAACGGCTCTTGACGAAGCAATAAACAAACATATTCACGAAGTCATGAATCCAAAAAGGGAAGACTAATGGGATACGTAGAAAAAGTCCTTGGCTACTCACCAGTGGAAAGCACAGACAGGCCATACAACGGGTGGTCAACATACGAGACATGGCTGTTCAACGCGCATGATGACGGAAGCATGTTTGATGACTACACAAAGCAAGCATGGAAGGAAATACAGAAAAACGCAGCAGATTACCAAACAGAAAAAAAGGCAGTAAAAGAACTGCTTGATCGCGTTGCAGACTACGCCAAGGAAGAAATTAGTGAACTTTTTGGAGTAGAGAAAGAACGGAACGCACTGAAAAAGGATTTTCTTGTCAATGTCATAGACCGCGTAAATTGGCATGAGATTGCATTGCACTACATTGACGATATTGCAGAACGTGAATTTCCACTATGGAAAAGACTGGAAATCACGCATGCAGTGCACACTGGATTTCCGGGCAGGCTTCCCGATGAAAGCATGTGGTTTGAATCCGAAGAGGAAGCACAGAAATACTACGATCTGATCAAGAAGATAGCCATCGAAGATCAAGATCAAGTATCTGATACGCCCAACGATCCAAATATCATTCACGACTCAATCGTTACTGAAATCCACCCAAAACGCTATGAAGTGACGTGGGGTGACAAAGGCGCAGGATACGCAGTGTGGATTGAAGACGTGGAGCCGGGCCAGTACATGGACGAACAGTACTAGAAAGATGGAAACTCCAATGTAAAAAAATAAAACACAACAACAAAGCAATCGCAAAACACAAGAAAGGGAAAGAAATGCCTAAGTTTACTACCGCAATCGTTACCAAGACCGGCAGCACCGTAGATCTCACCGAAGCCAAGAACTTCCTTGCCTCACAGCCAACTGGAGCAAGAATCAATCTGGAGATGGAAGAGAACGAAACCAGCCGTCAGGTAATGCGAGTACTCAATGCAAGTGCCAAGGAACTGGGAATCAAGATCTTCCGAATCGGAGCAACCAAGACTGCCGTAGTGTTCCGCATTGTCAACGTGCGAGGGCCACGAAAGACTGCAAAAATCGTCAACGAAGCAAAAAAGACTGTCGCAATCAAGAAGTAACAACAACAGGGGCAGGACAGCAATGTCTTGCCCCCACAGGAAACAACCATGAGCATCGTCTCAATAGAAACACTCAAGAACTTTCTCAAGGATGAAATCGCAAAAGCAAGCGAAGACATTGGCAACAACAATGCATATCTTGACGAAATTGATGCCATGAGAGAACGGAGAATACTGGCAGAAAGATACGACATCAAGGAACAGCAAATCAATCTGGACAACAGCACATTGAGCGCAAGGCGTCAGGCAATGCAGGATGTGCTCGTGCATATTGTATTGCAAGAAAGGACAGCAGAAGAAGAAGAAGACTGGGATTCGTACGACAACAGGTACGAAATGGACGAGATGGAAGCAAGAATCTCAGCAGCGGATCTTGAAAGAGACACACTATGAACATTGCCAAAACACTCAAAGACATTGCGCATATTCCATCATACGTACGTGACACATGGTATATGGTCAGGGACAACGGCATTGACGAAAGCACTGCGCATTCCCGTCAAACGCGACATGACAAGGAAATGCTGGAGAAAATGGATACCCTGACCAAGAAGCAGGAAGACATGTGGAGCCTTCTTGCAACACGATTCAACAGGGTGGATGACAAGATCGAGCGTCTGACCGTCAGCATCTATGAAATCCATGATGCAATTGTCAACGGCAATGATGTAGTGCCACAGTCGAGCAAGCAATCAGAAATGGCAAGCAAGACTGAAATCATTGAAATCTTGCGCGGACATTTTGATGAAATCAGCATTGATCTTGATCATCACGACATCACTTGCTCCAGCGAAGATGCAATCAATAACGTGCAAAGCGAAGTCGAAGATCTGGGTTTGCAAGTGCAAGATGTACGAAACACCATGAATGATGGATTCAGCGAAATAAGGGAGATGCTAAAAAACAAGAACGTACTCATCAATCCCGGAGAATCTGTCATCGTAAGCATGTTCGGCACACCAAAGGACAACTGAGATGTTATTTAGGGTATACAACATCAAGTGGCGCGACGGAATCACCACAGTCACACCAACAGAAATGTACATTCCAGTGTGGGACAAAGACTATGATACCGCAGCGGAATCAGCCAAGCAGTACATGGCAGTGTGGGTAAGGAATGCCATGGAATGGACAGAAGATCGTGAGTACTGGGATTTGCGTGTTACAGAACCATACGGAATAAACGGAATCTTAGGACATAGCATGACAACCCTCACGCACTGTGTCGAACAAATGCAGGAATTGCTTCTCAGGATTGACGCAACAGATAAAGCAAACGCGCATGTCATCAAGATGACTCATTTCCAGATCAAGGCAACTGCAGAACTATTCAAGAAAGTACAAAGCACAACTCCTGTATACACACGACTAAACGTGTAATCTTGTCGGGCAGGGGATGAAATACTCTCCTGCCAATACAAAAGGAACGAAGATGTCAGCGTTGATGAAATATCTTTGCGCCCAATATCTCGCCGGAAACAACAAGGCAATACGCTTGCTTGATGAAGGCATGAACATTGCAGCAGATTTGGCATATCTTGAGGAATGCAACAACACCGGCATGGATCCATATACCAAGGGATACGGAATAACGCACAGGTTCTACGATCAGGACGTAGAACTCAAGGATATCCAGAAGCACGCACAACGTCTTGTGCAAACAATAGAAAACCAAGGCGCACATGCACTGTCAACATACAACGATCCAAAAAGAAATCAACTTATCAAGAACATGCTTGAAATTCACTTGGTAAACATCAACGGGACTGGTGATGACCGCGTCATGTGGATCTTTCAGGAAAATCAGGACAACATACTGGACGTGCAAGAAAATGTGCATGAAAACATGGGATTTGAATACTATGTAAAAACATGTACGATTGCATGGACAAGCAAGGATGGTGTGTCATATGGAATAGAGTACAACGGAAGCAACATGGACAGTCAAAGCCAAATGGAAAGGGCAAATCGGCCAATTGATCACAACGACACATATGCAGGTGCCATGCTAGAAGCACAATACATCCAATGGCAATCAGACACAGGGGAATAACATGATTCAGGTATTTTACAAAACCAAGAAAGAACTCAAGGAACAAGTTGGCAAGTCATTGTTCTACAAGGAAACATCATTCTTTGGAGAAGAATACAAATCCAACGGCACATTCAACGTCGCAGATGGTAGTCCACAACGCAAATGGTTTGCAACAGTCACCATGAAGGATAACATCATTGCAAAAGTCTCATGAAGAAAAACTGGCAGAAGTACGCAGGCTTGCACACCTTGTTCGTAACGACTTGTTCTCAAGCCGGGAAACACTTCCCAAGATGTACGAATACGTGACACAACTTGCAAGTGCAGTGCCAGCCAAAGGTGGAGCAAGAATGGCAGTATTCCTTGCATATCACATGGCACTCAATACCATGAGCGATAAACTGCTTGAACTTGCTGCAGATGAAAATGCCAAACCAATGGAATTCATTGTGGACAAGATTCCTGTAGTGTTTGAAACAGAACAGAACAAGGATCAATGAACAAAAGAGAACTCCTTAGCATGGCAATTGCGGCGGTGAGGCATAAAACCTCGCCGCTCTTCCATGCAGTCTACAAGGAAAGAAGCACACAAAAAATGTTATTCAAGGTAACAGAAATTGATTGGGACACAACAAATGATGATGGTGACGAGCCAGAATGTTGTTCGTGTCATCATTTTAGTGACTTGCCAAAAACTCTGACAATTGAAATTGATGACAAATATGACACAAATCCTCCACTCAATGTTTCATTGAGTAATGAGCGAGAATACGAAGATATCATTGAGGACATCATCAATCAACTCAGTGACACGCACGGATGGTGTGTAAATAACTGCAGAATTACAAGGATACAATAATGGAAGCACATGATCTGGATCGACATCACCCAGCAGTGGTACTTCTTTGTGAAAAATATCTTCAGGAAGATACAGACGCATTGATGCTGCTGAACAAGATTCTGAACCTTGTAGCAGACTTTGCAATGATCGACGAGTTGTCTGCGGACAATGATGAGTTTGACTACAACGAGGAACTTCAGGAACTCATCTGGGAAACGAAATCACTCAATAGTGATCTTGAGCGTAATGACCTGCTGCTCATGGGTGATTACACACAAAAATTGCAGGAAAGAGAGGAAAAAGAAAATGGGTCTTGACCAATACGCATACAAATCCAAGGCTTCTATTGAGGAATTTACTCCAGAAAACATTGAAGAAATATTTTACTGGCGCAAGAATCCAAATCTGCATGGCTGGCTAGAACAGTTGTGGAAACAACGCAATGAAGACATGCTTGTGGATAATCCTGACATGCATTTCAATACTGTATATCTGGAACTTACGCTTGACGATTTGACTGACCTCGAATATCAAAACGAGGGTGAAACACTTCCGGAAACGAAAGGATTCTTTTTTGGCAAATCAGATGCACGGCACAAAAACGAAAACAAGGAATTCATTGAAATTGCGCGACAAGCAATCAATGATGACTATCGAGTGTATTACTGGAGTTGGTGGTAAGCACTCTTAGAAATCTGTCACAGGCGCTTCCCCCGCCAATCATGCCATAGCCTTGTGGTATGTAGTGACAGGCTAGCATCATGCATATCTCTGCACCTGTAGTGATTGATATGCATAATGCGATTTCCCGCCGCCCTACGGGTAACCCCCTTACCCGTAGGGCACCATTCAAAAAGGAAATACCATGTCTCCCAATAAAAAATATACAAACGAAGAACGCGCAATGGGTTTGCTGGCAATGTTTATCGAAGAGTTTCAAAGAAACAAAGAATTTGATCAAGAACTTCTTCAAATGGCAAAAGATTTCCTGAAAAGAAACGACGTTGCTTTTCATGATGATAATGATGACGACAACGACGATGACAACGAGGACAATGATGATGGAGGACATCCTGACGAATGGGATCACATCGATGGATACTCCCCACGATACATCGTCATGAACAGTTCACCGGATATCGAGTGGACAGCATCGGATTTTGACTGACATGAAAACCATTGATGAAGCACTTGAACGACTCAACCAAATGACATTGTTATTCCGATTGTATGTAAAGGAAAAAGATATGGACAAGGAAGACATTGGCATCTTGATCAATGCAGAAACATACGCAGACAGCATCCTCAAGCCAATCGTTACCATGCACAAGGGAAACGTAGTAATGGCTGATGGGGTTTCCATCACTGAGCCAAATGAAGTAACAGCATTGCTTAACATTGCTGCAAAAATTGGCATGAAAATTCGTATTCCAGATCCAGATTCAGATACATTGCCTGATCAGAATTTTGCGTATCACGAATGGACAAAGTCACCTCGTGAAGCATGGAACCAACTAGTTGCTATGTACATGGCCGTTGACGAAGATTTTACCATTGAGTTTCAAGATGACAACAACATACCAGCAAACAAGCATGTACACTGGATCAGGGTTGTACCATACGGAGGAAACACTCCAGATGATGGATGGTTGAACGACAGTTGCACCTGTAACATCATGGAAACACTCTGGAAATAACATCTCGTGGGGCGTAGCAATGCGCCCCACACTGTCTACGAAAGAACAATAATGCCTAACTGGTGCTACAACAATCTATCAGTCTACTCCGATAACAAAGAAAAGTTGGAAGAATTTCGAAAGGCATTTTGTGAAGACAGATTGCTTGACTATCTTGTTCCAATGCCTGAGGATCTCAAGAATCAAGGATTTGATTCACTTTCAGAAAAAGAACAGGAAAGGCTAGAACAACACAACATTGCCCTGTACGGAAGCCGCGATTGGTTCTCTTGGACAAACGGAAATTGGGGTACCAAATGGGACGTTGGCGCAGAAGATTCAAAGGCTTTTGAGTCTAACGACTATGCTGTATCGGAAAATACTGATATCGGCAAGGATTTTAAGTATTTGCTCAAACTATCTTTTGATAGTGCGTGGGGGCCACCGCGCGAAGCCATACAAAAGATTCATGAGCATGATGCCGAGTTCATTCTCACGTACTACGAAGGCGGGATTGGCTTTTGCGGAATCCTGAGCAGTAATGACGAAGATGAATGGGACACATCTGAAGCGCCTGAATGGATTCAAGAAGAATTTGGCATAGACAGCGAATCCTAGAACCAGAAGGAATAATTTAATGGCATTATACGAAGATGGAGAGTACGCAAAAGCATTGTATTGGGACTTGGATGCTCTTACAGAGTTGCGTCAGAAATACAATCTGAAACAATCCACAGAACAACTGGCAAGAATCATGGAACAGTGCGAAGAAAATGGAGACTTCGAAGATATTGTTGATGAAATGTATCAGGAAATCGAAAGATTGACCGTGATTGCTGCACAAAAAGAAAAAGGAAAGGAATAATGGCCCCATACAAAGATGGAGAAATTGGCATTACGCTTCCTGCAGAAGACATTGCTGCGGAAATGCACGATTGGGCAAAAAAGAACAAGTTTGTCACACTTATCTGGACGCCAGAAGATGTGCAACAAATACTTGCAACATCACTGGACAATACAGCAGTAACCATTGAACAAGCACAGGTAATTCTTCTTGCGGCCGAAGAAGATATTCAAGAATTTCTTTGGATTAGCGCAAGACGATACTTTGAATTAGCACGGAAGGAATTGTCCAATGACTGACGAACAAGCACTTGCAGCAAAGGAAATCCGTGAAATTGCCGATAAACACAATCTTGTTGTCTCAGCAATCTGGTGCGCAAATGACATCATGGAACATTACAACAATGACCATGATGAAGACAAGCCAGACATGACAATAGATGAAGCAGAAGACCTGTTGTTCAACTGGGAAAAACAATTGAAAGAAAATGCCATCGAAGGTGGCTATCGCGTCATTGACATGATGCTCGAATTCGAAGACGACGAATAATCACAACGGCCACTTCTACAGAAATGTAGGGGTGGCCAGGATTTTTTTCATGGATACCGTGGAAACGGGGGGCTCTGCCCCCCGAACCCCCCGTAAAACACATAATCTATACACAACATATAAATTTATATATAATATAACCCATAAATGCCCCAAATCCCGCGTTTTCCCCGTGTTTTCCGACGTTCTGGCCGTCTTTTGCCTAACTTTAACAACAAATTTATGTCTAATGCATAGAAGTACGTCTCGTATCGCACTGCCCGCTGCCCGCCGAGGAACGAATTCCGACTGATTTTTGTTTCTTTTTCTCTCTCTTTCATCCATATACAGCGTCTTGTTACGTGATGGATGGTGCGGGGAAGTACGTTGATACCGTTACATTCGTTACATCCGTGGTAGTTCCGTATCTGTTAGCCGTTACATTCGTGCTATATCCGTATCTGTTAATCGTAGCATTCGTGGTATATCCGTCTCTGTGCCTCGATACATCCGTGGTGCAGGCAAACAACGAATAGACGCTGCGCACCGAGGGTCGAATAGACTGCGAATTCTATCGTTTGGTCTCTTGGGGTAGTGGGGTTGAATAGACTCCAACATTATATTTTCGGCGTTTTTTCATAGATTTTTGATGAAAGGGAAATGCGTTTCAGGCTTGACATTTTTTCCGCGTTTTTTTCAAGGCACAAAAAAAATGTTGTTTTTTCCCTTCTTTGATCACAGACAGTACAGTTGGCAATAATAAATCATTCTACAATTGATATAATCACAGAAAGGACTTCATATATGCGCAAGATTGACAAAAATCCGTTTCCCTTTGCAATATGGCCCATGCAAAAAAAATCAATTGTGTATTCATACGAAGAACTATTGCGGAAATCCGAAGAAACCCTTGGCGAAGAATTTACTGACGCGGAAAGGCGAGCACTTACAAGCGGACAATTTGCAATAAGGACGCCACCTTCTGCTGCTTCTGACGATGACGAGCCTTTTGCGGAAGAAACTCCTCGTGATTTACGACTATGGGGTATGAATCCTGAACTAGAGCGTGACAGAATGGATATTTTCGGATACAGAGATCATCCTGAACGAGATGCGTCCAATGTTCCTTATGACGAAACAGAAGATCCGCGAATACCATTGAATAATGGTCAACAAGCAATCATAATCAAGCCTCCTGATGAACCCATGTTTTCAGAAGAATACAATAATTACAATGCAAATGAAATTGCTGAATTGAAAAAACTACGAGCACGTCTTGAACAACAAGGATTGCTTACCGATGGAAAAGAGTACACGCAAAACGCAATGTTGGGATCGCAACATGCATTTGAAATAGCAAAGGAATACGCCAATTGGCACGCAAGCGGCAGAGGACCGTTGCCCGATCTTTCTCGCTACGAACGTCCTGTTGTTCGAAGAAAAGATGGTTCCAACTGGGAATATTCTCCAGAATTATTTGATCCGGAAAACGCTGCTTCTCTGCATCCAAACAATGTGTGGAAATTTTATGACAACTTGGTGAAAAACACGTCAAGTTACCCTATGTACAGAGAAGGACGAACCACCGCGCCCGGTGACTATGAAATTTCAAAAATAAGAGAGCTTGGACAGCAGATACAAGATCAAAAAAATGGTACATACGCATCATTACAAAGATTTCCAATGCCGCCCATGGTAAGAGAATTTGCTGAAAAAGGCGATCAACATCGCTTGTTGAGCAGGCTTCCTTCCAAAGATCCTCCACCACCCGTTAAGCTACAAACTGCGGATGAAATGATTTCTGCCATTGATTCAGTAAAAAAAAGTTGGTTTACTTTTTCAATCCATTCTGCACTACAACAGCGCTGGAATAAAAGGATTTGAATTATGCGCAAAATTGACAGAAATCCGTTTCCCTTTGCGATATGGCCAGATAATAGATTGCAAAAAGCTGGCGAACGTATTAAAGATCCTGACTCTGTAGAAAAAACCAGTGCTCTTGTCGATGCACTTAAAGATTACGATGGGGAACACATGCTTCTTGGTCAGGAATGGGGTCTTGGAGATAATACATTTGCATCTCGCATAGGAGACCATGGAGCATATGCGGGAAGTTTTCAACCCGATACAGGTACATTATATGTTGACTGGCTTGGAATGAATCCAGAAGGAAATTTGAACGATCCTGAAATCAGACAAAAACTTTATGATAACTGGCAAAAAATGGGTGTAAGAGAAATAAAATATAGCCCTGAAAAAGATCTCAGACCAATAGAACAGATCCCTCATAAATTATGGGGACGACTAACAAATGGCGAGATGGAAGGAAGAGACAAAACAGTCAACATGCAGTTACCAAAGTTCCTAGATAGAAGCTGGACTCATAACCCTGATGGATCATTTACCCATCGTAACGGTCAGTCAGGAACTTGGAATGATGTTCTTAGGGACTCAAAAGATTTGGGAGCAAGGGTGAGAACCAGAATGTTTGATGGACTTATAAATGGTTATCGAAACCATGTGGACGAAAATGGGAGAGGTTTTGGGAGTTCCTATCCGCCTACTCCAACTCCTACTCCAACTCCGGAATCAACTTCTGCATATAGGCCACAATTATCTAGGCAAGAAGTTACTGTTGATGAAACAAAACATTCCCCAAGACCAACAAGAACTGTGTCTCCATGGACAGAAATAACGAGACAAATTGATCCCAACTATCATTCGACGCTTCGTGAAATATATGGCATTACCAATTTTGATCCTGAGTCAACTGCATTTGCAATGACTTCGCCAACTCCCACGCCAACTCCCGTACAGACACCAGTTAAACCTGTTATGCCCACAACTACTCCTGAGCCATCTGCAAGCAACATGACCATGCCAACTCCCACGCCAACTCCCGTACGGACACCAGTTAAACCTGTTATGCCCACAACAATAAGTGACCCAATGCCGACACCAACACCAACACCGGGAGGTTTTTCAACTCCTGAACCTACGCCAACACCGGGAGGTTTTTCAACTCCTGAACCTACGCCAAAACCGGGAGGTTTTACCACGCCAAAATTAGATGGTTTTCCTTTACCAAAAATTCAACCAAATAAAAATTGGTTTAACTTTGCAATACATCAAGCAATAAAGCAACCCTGAAATACCTGAAATGATATAATTGCACAGAAGGAACACATCCATGGAAAAGGCATATGAATCCGAAAGAATTTACGAAATTAATAGTGATGAATGGCTTCTCGGAAGGCTTCTAGGAATGCCTCAATCAGAGGTAAAACAAAAGATTGAAAAATCGCAAACTCAACATATTGCTGCTGATCATAGTCTGCAGATGATCAGTAATCTTGAGAAGAAGCTATCTGAACTTCGCGGCGAAATTCTGGAAACAATTCAGAAAGGTGATAATGAACCAAGATTTTATAACGAGAATTATACTCCTCCAGAAGGTTATACCCCAAGTGGATACTATGAAAAAGAATATTACGAAGTTCCAACAACCCCTTCTGATGGAGCAACCAATTGGAAGCAACGCAATCCTGATCTGCGTTCCGCACCGAATGAGTCAGCAATGCGCGACAACTCTGCCGCAATAAACAGGGGAAAACCAAAACCGAAGAAACCAGATTTTGCAAACGGAAATCCTTATGGTGAATCAGAAACAGGAGATTGGAGAGAGACTCCGAATCCGCCCGCAGATCATCCTAATTTTCGAGCAATGCGTCCTCCGAGACAAGTGATGGGACCATATGATGCTCCTCCAGTGAAAAACCCGTATAACCAAGACCCAATTGAAAGTTTTGCTGAAGCAGGACGAGTTGTAAGAGACAAAGTTGCTAGTGGCGTCAATAAGGTTAAGAATTATTTCAATAACAGTGTAAAAAAAGCTGGAAATTATTCAACGGAAACATATCCTGAGGACCCACGTTATCCTCCGGAAAACTGGAACAATGATCACGATCCTCGTGCTCAAAGCACGTCTATGTCAATTGAAGATATTCTCAATGGTGCAAAAAGTGGCGCAAAAGCTGGCGGATCAATTTCCAACGAAGGATCTATACCACCTCCTTACGGAAGGTTGGAACCATCACCACCACCTCGTTACGGAAGGAAGGAACCACCACCTCCTTACGGAAGGTTGGTGCCATCATTGCCGCCATCACAACCTCCTCAAACACCGCCTGATGAAGATGCAGATGGACCGTTGGGTGGCTCTCCAAGAGATGTAGGAACATATGGGAAAAATGAACCAGATTATAGAAACATAAAGATTCCCCCCATGAAACCAATTCCACAACCAATTGGTCCCAAAATAAATCCGAACAAACCAAAAATGATTCCTCCAGCCATGAGAAACAAGATTCCTCCTCAAGGAGATTTCAACAGTCCGCCAGCTCCAGTAGCACGAACCAATAATGAGCTCAAGGCATCCTTTGGTGGAAACACTCACGAAACATATCGCCTTCTTGAAGATGATGGACATGTGCTTCGTCGTGGTCTTACCGCCGAAAATTATGAAATGATCAAGGGTCTTGCTGTTGTGCTGCGAATTTCTGAAACTGAAGTGCTTCATCGCTTGGAAAAGAATGGAGCATTGTAATGGAAAAAGAATACGATATCCTTGCAAGAATGACCGGTTTTGATAGAAAAGATGTCAAAAAAATTGTTCATAAATCATTCATGTCAACAGAAAAAACAGTATCGGAAGAGTTATTGTTACTGCTGGTTAAGGCAGTAACAATAAATCCTTTAAAAACTGCAGAAAATGTTGCAAAAAAACCAAAGATAATTTCAGGAAATGAAATTCAAATAATCCCTCCTGAGAGTAATTTTAATGCTCAAAAAAATAGTCAGCAATTTGACACAAATCCTTCACAATATACTCAATCAATTAATAGCTCGCCGCAAGACAACGCAATTCGATATCTTACAGAAGGTCCAAAAACAACACCTGACATTGCGCAAACACACGCGAATTATGGAAGGGATTCGGCTGACAGTGCTGCTGGAGGACCAGAAAGGAGGGCATTGGAAAATCAAGCGGCTGCAGCAGCAGTTTATGGACAAAATTCTTCCGAACAAGCCAAGGGCTCAAATGGAAAACCATTTGTTGCCTCAAATGTTGTAACAATGAGTGATGATCCGATTCCAGCAAACATACAGGAAGAAGAACAAATAAATCCCACTATTGACGATACGGATGACACCGAATCAAGGAACAGGATTCATTCTGCAAAACATTCCATATATACAGCATTGGGATGGGATCCGGAAGTGATAAAGGAATATCGTGCTGATCCACATAATCCCAAATGGAATCAATATACACCAACGAAACCGTATGGCTCAGAACCTGCAGTTGGTGGCCGTGAAGTGTCTGCTGCTGAAGCAGACGCACGTGTTGCTGAATATCTCAATAATAATTTTTCCCCCAAAAGATATAATTCAGTAACTGGTCAATGGGAATCTGTTAAAAGATCAATGTTTCCCTCGACATTCAAGAAATCATTTTTCTTCTTGAACACACTGGAAGCATAATCATGCAAAAGGAATTCATATGAGATTACATGATGATCCCTCGATTGTAGAGCTTATTGCTTCAGTAATTGCTATACTCACCATACTGGCAACTATTTATGCTGCGGTATTCAATGCAAGCGAACAAGCGCAAGTAGCGCTTGTGGGATTGACAGGTGCAGTATCTTCATATTTTCTTACGCCAAAAAGTTATGATAATGGAACAAAGAATTCTAAACCCGGAGTGGCTGGTCCTTCTCCATCCATTGATCATGCACCAAAGGCTTGATGATGAACACCAAAACTGCATATAAACAAAAATATGAAGAACTTGAAAAAAGCCTTTTTTTGGGATCCATATTGCATGCGTTTGCTTCGGGAATTCAGGATCCCGACAAAATTCCCGGATTTATTGCTGCTGGAATGGGATTGTATGGAGCTCACAAACTCAATCAAAAATATGGCAAAAGAGTCAGAGAATATGTTAAAGATACCAGAAAAATGTTTTCTGATAGCATGAGAACCGAAGAACCAGAAAATCCTAAAAGCAAAAAAAATGAGACTGACATGAAAAACAGTTATGCAGGAAGATATCGCGAACTTGAAAAAGGGTTGTTTGCTGGGTTGGCTGATCCAACTGTTTGGCCTTGGTATGCCGGGACAGCTCTTGCTGGAGCAGGGGCAATTAAATATGGACCTAAAGCATTAAAAGCCGTCAACAAAATGATCCATCATTTTCATCAAGCAAATGACGTTTCAGCAGAATCGGATATTTCAGAAACCCCACAGAAAAATGTTTCTGCACTCATTCCCAAGGACAAAAGGACAAAACCAATGGACTCTGTAGAAAAATCCTTTGACATGGAAACAATGGCGCGTTTGACAGGAAAATCCATTGAAAGAATTCAGAATGATATTTCGCATGCAGATTTTTTGGGTAATTCAGCATTCAAGGAACCCGAGCGCATAGCGAATCCCCAACAAGGCGTTGCTGAACGCATGCTTGTTGCAGAATATACTCCTCCTATTAATAATGATTTAATGAATGATAATTTTATTCATCAGATGAGCCTTATTAGCAATCTTTCGCATGATGAAGTAATTGCAAAATTATCTCGCGCCGAATTTAATGGAAATCCTTTTTATCAGGGCAAAAAGAATGTATAGATACATAGATCGTTCAAAAGCTTTTAAAAAAGCGGAAATAACGCTCAAACAGAAAAATTGGCAAGCAGATCAAAAATCTGGAGAACAAAGTCTCCCTGATAGTGGATTGTACTGGAATAACGTCACCAATGCCATTTATGATTCAGCTACAAGAGAACGATTAAGCGATGTAGGTGAAATCACAAACGCAGATCAAGCAAATGCGTATCGAGATCAATGGTTTCAAGGATCAAGTACTGTTGACAATCAGGGAAACATATTGCAAGCTGGACAAGTCATTCCGCAAGATAGAGATGCTGAACTTCAAATTCGGGGAAAAAATGCCAGAAATAGGTTTTTAAATGAAAATCCTTTGCTTAATAATCCTTCTTATGTTAATGATAAAGGTGTTCGATCTTTTTCAAACGTTCCTTTTGAAAATATCATAAAATTCATAAGAGAAAATCCTATTCTTTTAAATCCCGCAGTTGTGTTTCCATTGGATGAATCAGAAAAAAGAATATTTAATCAAGCAAAAGATCAAGTACTTAATGAAAATGCCACAAATGCAGCAAATGCAGCAAATGCTAATGATCCGGGAAATTATTCATACGATCCAAACTCTGAAGCCTCAAAGATATTGACCGATGCACTAACCAAACCTACAGCCACGGCAGTGCCTCCTACAGCCACGGCAGTGCCTCCTACAAATACGACATTCCCCATAGGCACTGCTACCGCTACGTCAAGTCCTACAGCGACGCCAATTCCTACATCACCGACAGTGCCTGCTACAAATACGATAATCCCCATAGGCACTGCTACCGCTACGTCAAGCCCTACAGCAACACAAATTCCTGCAAGTGCAACGCAAACAGAAAAACCTTTGAGAAATTATACTGATTATCATCAACCATTAACTGAAAAACAAATACTCGATAAAAATAATCGCGCTTTACTTGCACATCAATCTCTCATGGAAAATGTCGTAAAACCTCCACAAAGCCTTGTAGAAAATTTACTTGGAATACCGGATTATGATCCATTTCGGTATAACGGAAAATACAGTCAAAAAGGAGATCTTGTTTATCCAATAATTGGAGACAAAGATCAAGAATGGCAAAAAAATAATCCAGTAGAAGGACAAATTGTAAATTTAGGTGGCGGTTTTGGATGGTCCACACCTCATGTAAGTAAAACACAAGAAGAAATTGATGAAGATAATAGAGTAAAAAATTTTATTGGTCCAAGAGCACTTAATCCAAGAGAAAAACTGGAAACAAAAGGACAAGGAGTTACAAATTGGCTTGGCAATAGAACTCCATATGATGATTTTATCTCACGTATCAATCAAGGCGACGAATCTGCAATAAATGAAATTGCTGCAAACACACAAACACCAAGTCCCACAGCGACAGTTCTGCCTCCTACAGCGACGCCAAGCCCTACAGCGACAGCAGTGCCTCCTACAGCGACGCCAAGTGCTACAGCGACAGCTGTGCCTCCTACAGCGACGCCAAGTGCTACAGCGACAGCTGTGCCTTCTACAGCGACGCCAAGTGCTACAGCGACGCCAAGCCCTACAGCAACATCAGTGCCTGCTACAGAGACGCCAAGTGCTGCAAACACGATTGAGGAGGAAGATACTCCTACCGACCCAACACCGACTCAAACAGCCACAAGAGAGCCAATGATTTTTCGGAGACCTGATGATGGTAAAGATAAAGAACTAAATGCTTTAATTGATTGGCTTGATAAAAACTTTATAACTCCAGCATTATCAGCAATGATTCCCAAGCGAGATATGTCAACTCCAACTTCAACTCCAGAAATGATGGACGGATGGGAATATCGTCGCACAGGTGGCACGCCAACACCAGTAACAAGATCTACACTGACTCCAAATGAAATAAAAGTGCTTCTTGACAACTCAAAAGCTACAGCAATTGCCCGAGCCAAAGGATCAGAAACGCCAACACCCACACCTACTGAAACATCAACACCCACACCTACTGCCTCAGTAACTTCAACACGAGTGGCAGATTCAACAAAAACGCCTCAATCTTTTACAGATAGATTTATTGATTCTGCAAGAGGAGGAATCAGAGCTGCGCAAAATATGTTTAAAGAAAATTACGGCGGATATCTTGATAGTGACAAAACGCTTAGTGATTTGTCTGTGCGCCCAACAAATGCGCCTTCAGAAAGAAAAACTCCAGATCCAGCAAAACCAATGTTGAGAGATTTTCCAAGTTTGCACAGTGAAGAGCCTCTTGATACAAGAGGAGGAAATGTTCCTGAAGCAGTAAATAATGCAGCAACCAGAATTGCAGGACAGACTACACCTACACCTTCTGCTGAAGACGTAGCCGCAAATCTTCTTGCAAATCAATTTGCCTCACAAGGATCAAGATCGGCGCAACAATCAAGAGGGCCTGAAAGAACAGCTACTTTTCCTGACGATCCAAGAAATGCAAATCCGACAGGAAGACATCGTGCATATGCAACCATGGAAGCAGCTACTGCACAAGCTAAACAATCGGAAACTCCTACAGCTACACCCACAGCGACAAGATCCACAGGAATGTCTAAAATTAATCCTGTTTTAGGCATTCAGGATAACTGGACTTCGGAAGAATGGGAGGAGCTTCAGAATAAGCCAGGAGGTGCTCCACTCTATGGTACAAAAGAGTGGGATGACTGGGCGCGTTCTAACGGAATAACTTCAGATCCGAGAGATCCGAGTGAATTGGTTCCACCACAAATAGATTACAATAAAAGAGAAATAGTAGATGATAGTGGTAACTGGGATGATCCAGATTTAACTCCAACACAATGGCATCCAAATACTCCTCCGACAGTAAAGGAATTGGCAGATAATCCAGATAGCACTTCGAATAGAATTCGCGCAACGTCTCAAGCACAAATTGATAAATTTTGGAATTCGCAATCAAATACCCCTGCTGCTTCACCAACAAAAACTCCAAAACCGACTAGCACTCCAAAACGAACCAGCACTCCAAAACCGACCAGCACTCCAAAACCGACTACTACTCCGCTTACCAGATCATTTGAAAGAAAGGCCACCTCAATGACAACAAAAGAACCATTTTTCCTATTTTCTCATAATGCAAAAAAAGAATTGACAGAATCAGAAAAATATCATTTAAATAGACAAGAACTTGCAAAATCAATGACCGAAGACGAAAAAATTGAATTTTTTGTTTTGGATGATCTTGCAATGCTTCAGAATATAGTACTAAAAGATGAAAATGAATCAATTATTAAAAATTGGATACAAAATTCTCAAATGAAAAAAGGAATGAATAATCCAGATCTTGATTTGCATACTGAATGGAACAGGATTGTAATTCAAAATGCATATCAACACTATAAATTGAATCCAGAACAATATTGGCTTAACACAGAAGATTCACTGGAAACAGCAATTTCTCATCCAGTGCTATATCAAACAGGAATAAAAACATTGGTTCCTCCAATGCGTGACATGACACCTGTTGAAAAGAGCAATCTTTCTCGTGATGAAAAAATAACATTATCAAATATCATTGGTGTTTCCCCTGAATCTATTGATGAAAAATTATCAAAATCATTTATGGTAAATGAGCCTGAACTGATGACAAACAGCGAACAAGCAGATTTATCTGAACGCCAAATTTCCGCGTCGCTTTCAAATAATCAAGTCATTGATGGATTGGCAAAGCTTTTTGGCATTTCACCAACTGAAGCGGAGCAAAAAATTGCTGCCGCACAGTTCCATCCATTTGGTGGTGTGTGAAAAATAAAAAAAAATTGGACACAGGGGCTTCATGCCGGGTATACTTCCACATGGAGGTTGCATGACAGACCCCCGGAAAAAAGAAGAGTGTGAGCGGCTACCACGCCGCCATGCGCTGATTTGGAGGCAGCCACAACTTCAGCCGAGACGACAGTTTGCCGACCTCACCGTTGAAGAAATCAAGCTGCTGCTAACAAATCTCACTCCCAAGAAAAAAGACTAGCTACGCCTTTTTCTATTCTTATCTGATTGGAGCACCATTATGTTTCGAGAGCTATACGAGCACGTTGCTTGTGCCGCTGCGGAAAAAGCACAAATCAGTGCAGCAGTTTTCTTTGCGTTGATTCAAAAGGAAAGCAGATGGGATGCAAAGGCTTCAGGATCAGGATCCTACGGAATTGCACAAATCAATCCTCTTTCACATCCCGGTGTCGATGTCTGGAATCCTGTTGAATCATTGTTTTATGCTGCCAAGATTTTGCGGAATTATCTGAATATCTACGCTGACAGGACAAATCCATACGAATATGCATTGTCAGCGTATAATGTTGGGAATACCACCGTCATGAATTGGAAATCCATTCCTGAATGGGAAATGAATGCGTATGTAAAACCAATACTGATAAACTCGCTCAACGAAGCATCAGCGTGTGTCACAGTTATTGTCACCCCAACGCCTGTTCCATTCATGACAACGCCTCAGGAAACACCACAACCTGAGCTTTTGTTGACTTTTCTTTTGGCCGCCGTATTAAGAAATTTTAAGTAAGGGTTTTATGAACACAATAATTGACACCGAAAATTGGGAAGAATTGCTGGATTTGATGAGGCAAGAAGAACGCTCAATTCACAACCAGATACTTGATATTACCGGTGATATATTGTTTATCATAAATCCAGCTGATAAAAGTTTATTTGTTGGAAACAATCCAAAATACAAAAAATATGTATGGAATTTTCGTAGACAAAAGGCATTGCAATTCATAGAGTACTATGAGTCGAGGGAATATGATCATTCACTAGATCCGGCAATAGAAGATAATTTTGATGGATATTTGTATATTGTAAAAGAATCTTCTTGATTTTAGGTTTCAAACTGTTGCTCTTTGCCGTCTTCTGTGCTGGTCAATACATATTTCATTGGTTTTCCCTTTTGCGATGGTGACCAAATTCCTTCTGGTGTAGAAAGTTCCATTTTAAATTTATCCCTGAGAAACAGACGAACAAGGGTCTCAAACGACTGAAATTCATTTCTTAACTGGGTAGAGTCTTCCCCTCTCATTTCTATTTCTACTCTTTCACGAATTTTATTCGTATTTCCAAGACGAAATTCAGTAGATGTGATTGCGTCAAAATATACACTCATCATTGATTTTATATCGCCTGTTTTTGCGTGAGCAATTGCTGTTTGCATTTTTGCGGCAAGATTGGGAAAACTTAAAATTGAAGGGTCTTTGATCGTCTTTTCCAACGCTGGTATCCAAATGTCTGCTTCTGGTGCAATTCCTGTTGGTGCAATTCCTGTTGGTGCAGTTCTTGCTGGTGCAGTTCTTGCTGGTGCAGTTCTTGCTGGTGCAGTTCTTGCTGGTGCAGTTCTTGCATTTTGCCTTTTTATCATATTGTGAATAAGAAGCATGCCGTACAAATTGGCTGCGCGAGCATCTTTATCATATGTTTTATCTTTATTCATCAAATCAATAAAGTATCCATATTGTTGCAATAGTTTTTCTCGTTGTTTAGGATCTGCTGTACCAGTGGTAAGCAAAGAAGGCAATTCATATTCTTTTTTGCGTTCTTCAGACATCGCTGCATCAATTTCTTCTCTTGTGAGCGGAGGAAGACCTTTGTGTTCGCGGAATAAATTTAATTCATAGTATCCAACAGGCATTCCTGAATTAAGCGCTTGAGTGATAATTTTCACATTATCAGTTTGTTGATAATGTTGTGTAATTTCATGAAGTTTCCTAACAAATTTTGTGTATTCAGAGGGATCGTCTGTTCCAAAAATATTTTCTCTATTACTGCTGCTTATGTAATGACTGATTCTTTTAAGCTCTTTTTTGATGAATTCATTCTTGATCATTGCGGCTCTTGTCAAATCAGATTTTCCTTGGAACATTTCATCCAAAGGATCTGGATCAAAAAGGTCTGCCCTGCCTTTTTCAGTGATCAATTGCTTCAATTGATCATTATCAAGCAAATCACTGTTTTCAATATTTAATTTTTTTAATGTGTCAATTTTTGCTGAATGATGATCAATCATGTCCGACATAAGCTGTAAATCTTCCATTGACATTGTCTTTAATTTTGCAAAATCATCTCTAGGAACATCAAGATCAATAAGTTTTTGCTGTGCTTGCATTTGTTCAGCTGGTGTAAAATCTGCCCTAATCATGGCATTTATTCTTTGTGCTGTACGTTGCTCGGGAGACAAATCATTCTGGTTCTGTGGAGGTTTTGGTGTACCCATGATCTTGTCAATAAGCGCTTGTTTTTCTTCGGAAATTTCAACACCTTGATTTTCTGGTAATGTTGCGGCTACTCGTTGCACAGGAGGCCCTAGCAACATCATAGGGAAAAGAGCATTGGGGCCTCTGTGCTCTGGCCTGATCAGAAGACTGCGTACAGCAGGAGAAAGTTCCCTGCGTCTTCTTCTTTGATCTGATTCTGGAATGAATTCAGCTATCAGCTCAGTCGGTCTTTCAGTTGTGACACCTTCTGGTGTAAAACCTTCTGGTGTAAATGGAGCAACGAGGCGAGTATCAGGACGATCATTTCTCAAATTATCATAACCAGCCCATAGATCATCATCATCTGGTGGACCATCGTCGTCAACAGCGCGTGTTGCAGGGTTTGATGGTGCAGGGTTTGATGGTGCAGGGTTTGATGGTGCAGGGTTTGATGGTGCAGGGTTTGATGGTGCAGGGTTTGATGAAGGTCTTGGTGCAGGTCTTGGTGTGGGCACAAATGGCTGAACACCAGTTAGCGCCCTTTGGCGGGCCCGTGCCAATTCTGCAAAATTACCTACTTTTTCCATTGCGTCTGGATCTTTTCTCCATTCCCCCATTACTCTGACCACATCGGCAGCACTACGAGCCTGATTCAATTTATCGACGATTGGATGCACTTCAGGAGAAGATGATGGATCAATGGGTGGCTCTTCTGAAGATTTTTTCAGTACGAGCATTTTAAAAAACGTCATCGGCTTCGTCCTTTGCTGGCGTAGGGTTGATTTCAGGGGGAGGAACGACTTCAGGAGATTCAACTGAACCAACTCCGTGTTTTTCGAATAGTATTGCCTGTGAGCTTAATGTTGGGTGTTTTTGCATTTCTTCTAATATTTTATCGTAATGTTCTGGTTGATAGGAAATTTGATGCGTTTGATTTGATCCATTTGTTTTTATTCTTGAAATTGTTGCATAATCCGCAATTGATTCACCAAATTTTTTAAATTCTCCTTTAGACTTATTGGCATTTATTGTCATTTCAAATGGCAAAGGATTTGTGGGAGTCACAGATGTTGGCTCTGTGGGAGCAGTTACACTAGCAGAATTTGCAGGATTATTTTTTCCTTCTACGTTGCTAATTCCTGAGTTTCCCTGATCAGGAACAGGATCAATCGATGATGAAAGCGAAGGAATTTTTCCTAATGCAACAAATGGTGCTATGATTTGTTTTCCATTTTGTAATATTCTGGGCCTAAAAACATCCACAATCAGGGCTTCATCTTTTCCTGTTTGTGGATGTTTGGTTATTTTTTCAGATTGCCTATCATCTGCCAAAACTTCAGTTATGTCTCCTTCACTCCATTTTTGATTCAAGGGAGAATCAATTTCTATTTGTCTTTTTTTCCGCAAAAAAGAATCTTCAATGTGTGCTTGAAAGTCTGTTTTTGTTTTTCCAATATTCAAGGCATTGAATTGCGTTGAATTGCACAATTTCCAGAAATCCACAGCAAAATCAGCAGCTGGAATTCCTGAATTAAATATTCCTTTTGGTTGAACTTTTGCAGTTGCAGCCAGTGATCTGAGTTTTTCTAGTATAAATGATTTTTTTTGCAAAGAATCACCAGTTGATTCATCTGCATCAATAATGACTCTTGTTATAAATCTATTTATAAAATCATGTATTGAAGTACCTAAAGTGGTATCATAATTAGGATTGAGAGCGCGGCGCTCTGAAACGGTAAGCACGCGAGCAGTACGGATTGGAGAAGGCAGTGATTGCCCAACACCGACGGAAGTTGGTTGTGGTTGTGCTACGACTGATGGTTGTGCTACGACTGGTGCTGTTGCTACGACTGGTGCTGTTGCTACAACTGGTGCTGTTGCTACAACTGGTGCTGTTGCTACAACTGGTGCTGTTGCTACAACTGGTGGTTGTGCTACGACTGATGGTTGTGCTACGACTGGTGCTGTTGCTACAACTGATGGTTGTGCTACGACTGATGGTTCTGTTGTGTTTGCCTTGTCATTTGGCAATAGTTCAGGAAATTTTGCCTTCATCGGCAAATCAGGGATCATATCATAAATACTTTTTTGCTGTTCTTCAGTAAAAAGTTTTTTCAGATAATCTTCGGAAGATTCAATGCTGGAAGGAATTTGCACTTTATGCGCAGGAATTATCTTTTCAAGAAAATCTTGAATAATTTTTTTGCTTCTTGCTACATCTTGTCTCTCTGTTAAGTTGCCAAGAGATTGTCTTATCCATTTGTCTGATTTTTCACTATCTTTGAAATGTTCATTTACTTTTCTGCGGAAAAAACCGTCAGTTATTTTTTTAATAAGTTTTTCCCATTCGTCATGCTCTTGTTTTGAAAGAGTTGCCTCCATGATTCCTTGGTCATTTTTTTTGTATAAGAGAGGTTTTTCAGTAATTGGCTCGGAATATAAATCGGGAAACATGTGTGATACAGGCGAAGTTTTTTTGAAGACAGTTTTTTTGTCGCTTTTTGTTCCACCAAATAGTCTTCTAAACCAATCACCAATTGATTTTTCAAGGTTTTCCGGTTGATTTGTTTTCTTTATTAATAACTGAACCATTATTTGTACTCTTATGAATCTTTTTTATTTTTTTCACCAAAGGATAATCATGAAAATTTTTAAATAATTTTGACGCGTATTTTCCAATAATCATAAAAACTTTCAAAAAAAATCATCAATACCGACAGGTAAATATTCATCATCTGGATCTGGATCAACATCTGGATCAACAGCTGCGGATCTATTAATCTCTGGTGTCGATACAGTTTGATTATTCGACGGTTTCGGAGTATTTGTCTCCAGCCATGCATCCAATGATCCATTCATCAAAGCCTCAGAGTAAATATCAAACTGTTCAGGAGTCAATGAATTTATTTCTTGATCGCTAAGATTCGTTCCCGTTCCCTTGACATGACCAAAATTATGCATGATTGATTCAAATGAATTTGTTGAGACTGGCGGTTGCGGAGCTAGCGGTTGCGGAGCTGGCGGTTGCGGAGCTGGCGGTTGCGGAGCTGGCGGTTGCGGAGCTGGCGGTTGCGGAGCTGGCGGTTGCGGAGCTGGCGGTTGCGGAGCTAGCGGTTGCGGAGCTAGCGGTTGCGGAGCTGGCGGTTGCGGAGCTGGCGGTTGCGGAGCTGGCGGTTGCGGAGCTTGTGGCTCATCTTCTTCTGGTTGCAATCTAAAAGATATTTCAGAAAGAGCTGCATCGTGAACAAAATCTGGATAATGACCAGAAAAATAATGCACAAGTCTCTCGTTAGTGGCATTTGTCATTGCATGCCATGTAGCAATCTCTTCTTCATCCATTCCTTCTGTGTCCAAATCTTCCAAAAAGATTTCAGAACGATCATCATCTTTCAATGATTCGTTCAATCGATCAAGAAGTATTTTCCCTGCTGCTTCATAATCTCGTAAATGATCAGGATTTTCCCACATTGATCTTACTGCATAATCTCTGAATGATTGAATGTGGTTTATTATTTCCTCATTTGCAATATTTGAAAAACTATTTTTTAGTTTATCTACTTTTTCTTCTTCCGCTTTTTTTGTTTTCTGTGCTTGAAAATTTTTCGAAGAAGGACCTTGCCTGAATGCTTTAACTTCTATACTTGGTTTATTTTCTGGCCATTGTCCAGTGGCACGTAAATGAGCTTCAATCATGTCTGCAATATCTTGAGCTGCAGAATTACGAAAAGATTCTCCAAGATCATAAGGTTTTCCAGAATTTGGTGTTGGCGAGTCTGTTGTCATATGCCGCCAATCTTTTTGTTCTTCACGATTATCGGGAAGCTGCATCGTTTCCCTGAATGCCCACATTTTTGGAGATTGTCCTTGAGAATTGTTTGCATTCATATTTTTTGCATCAAAATTACCAGCATAGTATCTTGCACTTGTAGCAAGCGGACTGAAAGGCAATCCTCCAATTTTCTCTCCCTGCTGTGCTAGATATTCTCTCTTCAGGTATTCTTCACGAAGAATTCTTGCAAGCATTTCTGCCCGCGTTGCCGTAGGTGATGCAAATTCAGAATCATCTGCTACAGGACCAAGACCTTCCTCACCCCAATTTCCTTGTGCACCAGTTAATCTTCTCTCTGCTCCCACGTAATCACTGTCATTATGTTGCATGTATGAATAAGGACCAAAAGAATCTCGCCTCAGCGCAGTGGTTACGTCTCCATTTTCGTCTATTACGTAAAGTGGGACAATCATTGGATCAACGGCTATGCCATCCTCATTCGCTGAACGAGGGTTTTGTTCTCTTTCTGCTCGGATTTCGTCTACTGCTCTGCTCGTTTTTGCTTGTTTTCCCGTTACAGAAGGAGAATAGAAATTTGAAACATTTCTTGGCGAAGCATGCACTATCTCTTCATCAGATAGAAAAGCAGGATTCCTTGCTCTTGGAACAGGGGCATCTTCTTTGTTTACAAACAAAGGATTGGCTAGCGCGTCAACAGTTTGTCCTTCAGTGTTTGTATAAGAAGGAAGTGTTGCAGCTTGAACAACACTTCCTTCTCGATTGACAAAAAAAGGACTAGATTGTCCAGAAAAAGATGGATTTTTTACCCTATTTACACGCTCACCTTGCGCATTGCCGATAAAAGGTTTTGTTGCACCATTTGCGAAAGATGGACGAACCGCTCTTTCAACAGGATTGCCGTCACTATTGACAAAATTACCTTCAGATGGTGTTTCTTCTGCCTTGCGAAAACTATTTATCTTGAACGGAAAAGGGGTTTTTTCAAAAAATTTCATATGTCTCTCCGCCTTTTATAAGTATAACACCTGTCAGATGCATCATGTTCGCTCATTTATTTTGATATAATAAACAAAAATGGAGACAAAAACAATGGTTTATCTCTTGTTCAAAAAATCAGAAGGTGCATCAGAAGAACCCGTGGAGTCTCTCAATCCTGATACTTCAGAGTCTTCTCCATCTTTAGGTCATCGCGTCACGCTTTTCACGACAAATCATGCTGAAAATGTAACCGCAATCGCAGATCCAACTCGGATTGTGCTTCCTGTTTCGTTAGGGCATCCTGCTGGAACTGGCACTGCAGCTCGCAAATGGTCACAACGTAAAGCGTTTGATATTGTTGCATCTCCCGCAACGATTCCTGAAGGACCAATAAGAGATTTTTGGGCCGCTTCAACACCTAGAGCTGAACATTTGAGAGAAGCGAGACAAGGACAAGAATCGGACCTTCTTGGATCTCGTGCAGCAAGAAAGCAAATGGCGATAAATATTAGTCCATATGTCACTCCGGAAAATGTTCACGACAAATTATCAGCGGCTGTTGATGCAGTCAAAGACGAAAACTCAGTAATACAAAGAGTGGGAATGGCATGCTTTGAAGACTTTTCTAATCCAAATAATTTTTGTCATAGAAGAATTATTGCAAAAGGGCTTTCTGACAAACTTGGAGTTCCAATTCCGGATATTTTTCACATACGTGAATTGCAAAAAGAAACAGGCAATGCTGATCAACCATTAAAATATTTTGAAGATATCATTCTTCATCCAATGAGAGCAATTGCAGCACGACAAAGATTGGATCTTTCAAAAGACAAGGATACTCTTCGCGGAATGTTTCAAAAAGAAATTCCATCTTTTGATAGACTCAATCAAATAATTGCGCATTGGGATTCACAAAAAGAGGAACCACTCATATCAGCAACCGTTCCGGGCGCTCCGGCTGCTTCTCCCGAAGTCAAAGAAGGAATCAAGGGAGACATCACGAATCCTGATTTTCAAAAGTCAGGTGGCTATAACATGATCGTGAATACATGCAATACTGTTCTTAATGGCGCAGGCGTTCCTGTAATGGGTAGAGGCATTGCCATGGATTTTCGCGATAAATACAAGGACACGGATTATTTGTCTGCAGTAGGAAAGTACTTGAGAAACTCTGCATCCATGGCACATGGAAGTGTCTTTGTTCATCAACCGATAGGAAAGGACGGAACTCCAGTTGGCCCTCTTGTTGCATCATTATTTGTGAAAAGAGATTGGAGGGATCAAGCAAGAAGAGATGATACAAACGGAGCAATAACGGCTCTGAAAGAATATCTTGATAACAATCCAAGCCCTGATGGAAATCCATGGAAAGTAGCCATGCCTCGCATTGCTGCACTCAACGGAGAAATAGGAGGAGCTGTTACAGGAAGCGTTGGAAATACAGGAAGCGTTGGCAACACAGGAGGCTGGGAAGAGACAAGAAAACATATCATTAATACTTTTGGTGGATCTCCTCACGAGGCACATATCATCGACTTTGATCGAGGACAAATTCCCGTTGGTCTTCCTGATACAACTGATCGAATGGATGTTAATGGTGTGCATACCTATGGCACATATCAAACAACCAGTCAAACATGGAAACCAATATTTTCTAATTTCAGTAATATTTCTATCCCCTTCAAAATTTCATCTTTAAAAAATGATGGAACTCGACAAGAAACAACTGTGTATGGAAAAAGTGTTGAAACCATTTATCAGGCGGCAAAATTACTAAAAGACCAAAACGGAAATATTACTCCTCTCGGAGTGCGTATTATTGAAGGGAAAATAAAAGGACTTCCCGGAACAGAAACAATGGGCGAAAATCCCACATCAAAAGATGTAAAAGATTTTGTAAAAAATTTGCAAGGAAAAAATCCAGAATTATTTGATCCTGAATTTCATGGAAAAAAGATAGATATCATGCGTCGGGTGCTTACCATGAAAGCAAGATATAGCAAGGAATTCAGGGAACAACTTGTTGCAACAGGGACCGCAGATATTGTCGAATCAACCGGGTTGAGAAATGATATTTTCTGGGGTGCAAGCAACGTAGGTCGACGTGATGGATTGCAATCAGGGCAGAATGTACTGGGAAAACTTCTGATGGAATTACGCAATCAATTGATTTTGCAAATGCAACAGGATACGCAAAGTCAACCACAAGAAACTACACCGCAGATATCTTTGCAAACTCCAGAAGATCATCTTGTTGATCTCAAGACGCATCTTCGAAACAAAAATTCAATTCATAGCAAATTGTATAGCACGGCACAATTGGCAGGAGACGGAACAACGGTTTTGTTGCCAAAACAAGCATTGCAGCAATTTACAAACCGCGAAGGTCAAAATTTTTCCAGACTTGTATCCACACCCGAAGGAGTCTTCGTGGAGCTCAAGGGAATAAGCGGAAAAATAAAAGAAGTTTCGGAAAGAGAAAGAGAAACATTAAACAATCAAGCCGATGGACGCAACTTCTACACAAGAAGTGCGCCGCATGGCACGCGATCAACAGTTGTTTTTTACCAGAACTCGCAATCAAGAGATGGATTCAGAAGTGGATTCTGGTACGCACCAGCTGGAGATTATTTTGCGGAAAGATGATCAAGCAATGTGGAAAGATCAGGAGGTGAATACGCCCATGATTTCATTATCTTGCCGTCTGACCTGACAATAGGCATGCCTGTTTCAGGATCAAGCTTCGACATATTTGATCGATGCACTTCATTAAAAAATACATCAATATCTATTCCCAATGCAATCGCTGCACCATATGTTACATACAATAAATCGCAAATTGCGTCTATGATTTCAACATGGTCTTTTTTTTCACAAGCATCCTTGAACTCATTTGCTTCCTCAATAATAAGTTTTGAACGGAGTTCATATGGAAAATTTTCAGGAGAAAAGGAATCGGGGGTTGCCTGACCCATCGCACTCATGAATTCCCTGACACTCAACTGATGATTATTCTGAGACATTTGCCGCTCCTTGGAGAATAAAATGGAAAAATTTTTTACATATGAAGACATGGCAAAAAACGTTGCATTACAGGATGGAGAAACTTATCAGGATATCCTGACTCTGTATGATGCGCAAAAACGGTATGGAGTAAGCAGAACTGCCTTGCGTGATGCTGCAATGTATGGGAAGATTTACGCCAAGCATATTGGCGGACAATCAAAAAAAATATTGTACATGCGAAGAGCTGACATCATAAAATATATCTTGCTCCCTCAAAGCAAGTCAAAGGCCAAAAGACCTGTGCCATGGAGGAAGCAGGACATAAAGCCAAAGATTATCGCCAGCGAACATCAGCGCGGAGAAATTGAAGGCTAGGATGATCGTTTTTGGAAATGATTTCTCGAAGAAACCTTGATGCTTCGGACTGAAAACGCAAGGCATTCTCTCCCGTCCCCTTGACATGGAACACAACCAATACATCGATAGCATGATTGGAGTCGCCCGAGTCGTCTGTCTCAATTGACACTTGTCCGAGAGTCAAGCTGAATTTCTCTACGTTTTCGGTGCCCCACATTGCCATTTCCTTGACAACTTTTTCGGAGTCCGAATCCATGAGTCTCTTCACTTCTTCGATGAACTCGTCCTTGCAAAGGATTTCATAATTGTCCATCTTGTCATCTTTTTTTTCCGTCAGATCAGAAAGCATATCATCCATCATTTTTTGATATGTAGCCAAAAATGCAGCCAGCATCATCTGATTTTGCTGTCCCATGTAATTGATCGCCACCAGAGCCGCATTTTCATGTGGAAGCAAGGGAGATTGACGAAAATGCGTGGCAAAAAATTGATTTGTGGGATTTGATTGAGTTTTGTGTTCAGAATATGAATTTTTCCAAGAAACAATTATTCTCGCCGTAATCAAAGCCAAAAATGTAGTCAGTGCGGTCAATACATTCAGTAACACGGTCATAAAAATCCTTTCAAAAAAAAGGGGGACGAGGTGGTCAGCCTCGCCCCCATTATCCAACTATACGATGTGATTAGCTGCGAAGATCTTCGAATGCGAACGGATCGTCCATGTCTTGGATGGGCGCAGCCGTTCCACCAGAAGCCCGTCCACGCGAAGCGGTTGCGGTAGCAGCAGGACGAGCAGAATATGAAGGAGCAGAAGAACCCGTGGAGTCTTCGCCATCACCGGGGCGATCAAGAAACTCCATGCGATCTGCAATCACCTCAGTGATCGACTTCTTCTCTCCAGCTGGGGTGTCGTAGGTACGGGTCTGCACACGTCCCTCGACGTAAAGCTTGCGACCCTTCTTGACGTACTTCTCTGCTTGTTCTGCCAGCTTGCGCCACATCACAATGCGGTGCCACTCAGTCTGCTGATCACGCTCGCCCTCGCCACTCTTGTATCCGTAGGAAGTCGCCAAGGAAAACGTCGCCATCGAGTCACCGTTCTTGGAGAGACGCACTTCTGGATCGCGTCCCACGTTCCCGATGAGAAGAATCTTATTTAGAGAACCCATTGTCGTTACCTTTCATTCCCTGCGAAGGGGTCGCCTCCGCGTTTACGTCACGGGAGTTGACCAGCTCCCGCAGAGAGTGTAGCACATCTTCCGGAGCACGTCTAGTGCCCTCGTCAAGCCACGGCTTGCACACGCTGGCCACGCCGCAATACTCGCACCATGTTGCGTTCTGACGCTGTGTCTGCGTTCCTGCCTCAATCTGGTGGATCTGACGACGAAGATAATCCAGAAACCAGAGAATCTCGGACGGATCCCGTCTGGTTTGCTGAACTACCGCACGATACGCATTGATATCCTGAGGAGGAGATTGTCTCGATGAGGAAGACCAGACATTCCTGTTTGGTTTCACCAGCAGGTGATATCTGAATTCCGGAAGGAATTCTCCAGCCTTGGCCAACCAAGCAAACGAATAGAGACTTGGTTGTGTTTTCTTGGCCATTTCTGGCTGGGAATATTTCTGTTTGGCAGTCTTCAGATCCACAATAGCCGAACTGGTTCGCATGTCGAAACGACCCTTTGCGGACCAGTTCGGCATTCCCGGAATGGGAACCATGAACTCTTCCTCAATGGATAACGGAGTGTCGATCATGGCTAATGGAGCCTTGGGTGTACCCGGAATGTCGCTCTCTGCAGTACGATAAAAATATGCTTGCAAGAGCATTTTGCAAAGATTCCTCGCCATTTCAGCGGACATTCCAGCAGACCATTTGACTCCAAACATCGGCTGTATAGTTGATCCCTCCTTTGGAATGCCGTTCTCGGCATTATACAGAAGGGTATCAAACTCATTGTTCATCGCATCAATGACTGCGCGATTCCTCTGGTTCTCGGTCCATTCGCCAAGCCTGTTTTCCATTTGAGCGATTCGATAGACCTCAACTCCTTTGTGCACAGCAGAACCAATGATAAGATGGTCACTGGTTGGCTCTTGCACATCATCAATGTACTTGAGTTTGTGCTTCCATGTACATTCAAGAAGAATTTCAATCTGCGAATTGGAAAGATATCTTGGCTCTCCGGGAACCAGAGGAGGCACAATCAAATACCACGCAGTGTGGCAAGAACTCGTGAGCGATGCTCTGGAGGAAGCAATGAATACGCAAGTTTCAATGCTTCGTGTGCACGGAGTGCCTCCCGCACCAACGTCTGCGCAGCAGGATCAATCTGCGGCGGCTCCTTGAGCAAGGAAAGGGTTGTGGAGAGCACCGATGAGTACTGACTGATGATCGGCAACATATCGCTGATGGTAACTTCCATGGGAGCCTTGATAGTGCTGTTCATGCCTGTGTACGTTGTCCCACCACCATTGGTGTCTGCTCGCAACGACAGATCCACAGAAGAAAATGGTTTCTTGTGGTTATGATTAGGAATGTTGTTCTCGGAATTATTATCCAGTGACGGACGAACGTAAGCATTCACACGATTCTGACTGTCAAAGGGATTCCTCACTGAATTCAGTACGGGGTCGACATGATCATTGTTGTTCACGGCTGTTTTTTCCTTTCTGGTAGACGTTTCATTGGGATTGACGGTCCAGTCATATCTCACAAAAAATTGAGGGAGCAATCGAGCAGCAAAAAGCTTTCCACTCGTATCATAATGACGACGAATTTCCTTTGTCTTCCGCTCAAGATCACGTGCTGCACGCAACACCCTTGTGCTCGACGTATTGAATTCCCTTGCAAGCGCATCAATATTGATTGGCGCAAAATGTGACGGATCTGCGGTTTCGCCAAGCTTCTTTCGAAGCTTCAACGAAAGTGTGAGACTGCTCTGCATTTTTTTTCTCCTAACGAACAAATGACGCAAGAATGGAAACAACCAAACTCACTACGGCTGCAATTGCTGAAATGGGAACCCAATCAGGGACACTCATTTTCGTTACGGGGGCCTGTACATGATATTCCTCCACAGATTCAACGACTGGCTCGGGTATCTGGATTGCCGATACCTGAACGGGTAATTCAATTAAATTTTCTTTCTCTTGTGCGATTGAGTCAAGCCTTCGACGAAGAAGACTTTCCATGTCAACAGGAGTCTCGAACATGTATTCGTCAAGAGAAATTTCCTCGATCTGCTGATTGGTATACGGAAGCACCATATCACGCCTGTACCGAAGGTCACCAATTCTTGCTGCACGCGCAATGCGAAGCCACTCAAGTATCTCGTTCAATACAATGACATGAGGCTCTTCATTGGGAATGACTGCACGAACAGCCTTGGCAAGCTGATCGTGCTCAAGAACGATGTAGGAAATCATCTGATCGATTTCCTGCAATTCGTTTTGCATTGTTTCGCTCAAAAACAATGATGGACCTTCGGTGTTAGCCATATTATTTTTTCCTTATCAAATCATGTTCCCGAACAAATACTTCAACGTTGATAGAGTAAATGACACTCGCATGTTGACGAGTGATCTTGCCTTGTTCCTTTACCCGCACTGACGTACTGTTTTTGTTGAATCCCACAATTTGTCGAAGTCTTCCATAATGGGCTTTTGTCTTTGTCTTCCAAACTGACCCAATGTATTCTTCTGATTTCAAGCTAATCATATCACATAGTTTTCCGTTGCGTTGAGGAAAAACGAGGGAGTTTCCCTCTTAGTCCAGTGTCCAATCGAATGCTTGTGAAGTACGTAGTATTTCTGATAAGCCGCAACGGGATCAGAAATATGCTTGCATTCATCAGGCATTGCTTGAGGAAATGAAGTCATTGGTCCTGAAAGAATATTTCGAGGCTGATGCTTCAGCGCCCACGCAATATTTTCAGTTGCATGAATTTTTCCATACCGATGCGTGTATTCCGCAAAAAGTGAAACAAGAAGAGAATACCCCCATTGATAATTTTCAGAGGTTTCCCTAACCCAAGCATTGCAAGGATGATTGATATGTGTTGCCTTGTAGAACACTTCGTCCATCTTGGACTCAAGCACGTACTGCGTACTTTTCCTTCCTGTCAAAGAAACAACAGTGGTTGCAATGCCATCAAGCACACGATGCGCAGTACTTAGCATCTGTGCCTCTTCAAGAATCATCTTGACGACATGTTTGTCGTTGTGATATTGAGCAGAAACGGTTGGATCGGCATCAAGAATAAACCTGTTCATTAATTTTCTTTCTCAAACAAGGAAAACTTTTCTACTTCCTCAAATTTCCGCATGAATATGGGAGTCTGAGGGCCAACATATGCGCCTACGACATTGAACTCGAAATATTCCACTGCCTCCTCGTACGTACTCACACCACCATCGATAAGGATCTCAATGCATTTATCGTAGTCATACACGGCGCAAGGTGGATTATAATATGCAGCGCCAACGCCGATGAATGCCTTCTCAAATCCGTCGGCAAGAAGAATTCCATTGCCTTCTTCCTCATTGTGAGCAGGGTAATGCTCATCAATGAAGTCGCAAATTTTGTCATGTTCGCTTTGTTCTTTCTGCACTGAATGACATTTCCTTCGCATGGGTGATTGGGTAGACCCAGCAGGATTTGAACCTGCGGCCTGCTCTTTATGAGAGAGATGCTCTAACCGCTGAGCTATGGGTCCGCAAACTATTACCAAAGCGGCCCGGAAAATGCCAGCGTATTTTCACGATTCTTGAAATACTTTAGTACCGGACCATTTCTCATGACCACACTGAAATCAAAACTTTTTGCTGGAATATTAGTGTAACTTTCAAGGACATTGTGAATAATTGACTCAATAGGTTCTTGAAGATAATAACTCTCGTGTATGTCAACAATTGCCTCCAATGGGAAAGTAGCATACTCTTCTTCGCTGACTTCTGTGTTGACACTCCAAATGATATTCTCAATTTTGATCGCTGGCATCAAAATATTCCTTTTTGCTGAATGGTAGGCCCGATGGGAATTGGACCCATGACCTCGTATTTATAAGATCGTGCTCTAACCACTGAGCTACGGGCCGCCGTGAATTCAGTCATCCGTCAAGATCATACCAGACGGACGAAGCGCATCGACATTGGACTCCACGAGCCATGATTCGCGAGGAGTCAGTCGATGTCTGCAGTCGAGCAAGAACCAGTGAACGGGACACCAAAATTCTGCGGGAACAAAAAAAGTTACCAGACAATTTTCTGTCATGGCGTCAGATTGCTGAATTATCTGATCAATCAAATCATCATGATTGTCAAAAGAACCCGGAACGGCATCAACTTTAGCGTTCAATCCTTCTGCAAAATATTGCCTGAATGCCTTGCTCAAAGGATTGGGTTCTTCAATTTTGCGGTTGCCACGATAAAATCCTGTTCGTCCTTCTGAAGAAATCCAAGCAGAACCAACAGATGCGGATCTTAATCCGCCAATTCTCCACGTAACCTTGTCAGGCACGAATACGCATCCAGATTTCTCCATTGGCAATCTCTTCGCCAATGGCTTTTTCTGCACGCGAAAAGATTGATTCGGAAATGGCAGCAAATAATGATTCCCTAAGTTCTTTGGAATTTCCGGGAACCACCGTTTCCAATATTTTCTCGACCTCTTTTTCCGTCAAGTCCAAAGCCAACACCGTTGTTTCCGCTTTGGTATTTTTCTTATGTTTATATGCAACCTTTTTGATGGAAAACTCGATCATGACATATCCTTACGGTGGTCCCAGTGGGAGTCGAACCCACAACCAAAAGATTAAAAGTCTCTTGCGCTACCATTGCGCCACAGGACCTTGCTGAACGAATCTACTGTACCAGAATTATCTGGTTTCTCCAAAAATGAAATAATGTCCTTCAGCAGATTGTGGATTTTCCAATATTTTTATGAACAATTTATCTGAGGGATGAATGAATCCAGAATAGTGATCACGGTGGGAAAACATGGGATTGGCAACAGCCAAATGCCTCCATTCCAACGGAAGCATACTTGGATCCCTATCAGGGCGAGAAACGTACTCACCCGGAAGCCCTGCCTTACGATGATCCAAGATGCTGTATCCGGGAAAATCGTAGACAAGGTATCCGAATGACTCAAACGTGAAAGAACGTTCCTCTCCAAGCTTTTCGATATGCTTGTACAACTGAGGGTAAAATGTTCCCGTTGAAAACTCTTCGTTTCTTGCTACACCGACAAGATGACCATCTTCATGAATAGATTCATACAAGTCAATGTAGCTTTTCATGTTAAAATGTTCTCAGGATATTCCCGATTGTCGAGAAAGTTTCAACGCTTCCTTTTGAACGCCACTTCTTGAGGTACTTCAGAACGACCTCGCGAGCTTCGGAAGACATGTTCTTGTGAAAACGCAACGCATACTTGGGCTGAGCGAGGACACGCTTGGTCTTCAGGAAGAAATGAATGCGTTTCTGCGGCTTGATGGGAAGGACGATGATTGCCTTTGTCTGATGCTCATTGCGAATCTTGTTCGCAATGGCTCCCTTTTCTCCATGAAAAAATTTTCGAAGATTCTCATTGAGATACATCTACTTGCCTTCCTTGCTGCCCTTGAAGCCCTTGTTCTTCTTGACCTTTTTCTCGGGCTTGGGGTACGGAACTCCGGGACTCAATTTCTTCTGTTCTTCGCTCATGATTGACCTTTCCTAGGAATACTGTATCATATGGTGAGCGATGGGGTGTCGCCAAGTGGTAAGGCTCCGGACTTTGAATCCGGCATTCCTAGGTTCGAATCCTAGTGCCCCAGCCCAGCCGGGATGATGAAATGGCAGACATACCTGACTTAAAATCAGGAGGGGATATTCCCCGTGCGGGTTCGAGTCCCGCTCCCGGCACCTACTTCCTGTGGTTCCTCATCATCCAAATCTGATTGGATTCCCTTGAGAACCTCATCCCAGTCAAACAACTCCTCGTCCTCTTCTGTTGGAATCAACGGATCGTCGTCGTACAAATCTGGGATGGCAATGTCCGGAAGCTTGACTGGAGGAGGAGCAACAACCTGATTCATTTTCGTAATCCTTTCACCAGAATCTTAGCAGGATGAGCGACAGGGCGAAGACAAGCAGTCTTGTTGCACCGAATATGGCGGAAACTTGATCATCATGCATCTTTTTTCCTTACTATTTTGTACTCACGAGCAAACGGAACAAGAACTTCATCAATCCAGTTTTCCATTTCCTTTATTGTACCGTTGTTTGAGAAATAAAGATGCTCTTTAAGCGTAATGTGAGAAATTTCACTTGAATGATTGGGAATGCCTCCTGACTGTCTCCAGTCTCCGGAAATTCTCACGATAACAAATCCGTTGTCAATTCCCCATTGATGCTCATTGGCAAATCTGCAATCGGTAACAACAAATGCAGGAATCATGCCATCAGTTGGTGGATACGCCGTCTCAATATCTTCGATGGAATCCCTGAGTTTGTTGATCCAGAAATCCTCTCCAATGGTTTTGCGGCCAACTTCCGTTCCAAACCACTGCCAGAAATGACGCATGAATTCCCTGTATTGCACATCTGTCATTTGCTCCATTTTTTGCACAAGCCCAAGATTTTCATCATCGGAAATATAACGAATCATCTTGCCTGTCATGCGCTTGACAGGAGCTGCAAACGAAAGAATGTGACAATTGCCAATTTTCCTGATCAACAGGTTAGCCATGGTGTCTTTGCCCGATCCTGCGCTGCCCAACAGCATGAATCGCAAACCAATTTCCCGATCAGTGTCCATTTCTTGGTCCCCTCCTGTTGTTCATACCTATGGTGTATAGCATGTAAAATACTGACATTAACATGAATGTGTTCAGTAAAGTAATTCCAAATTGCAAATACTGTAGCTCTTCACTCATGACAGGAAACCTTCTTGATTCCAGTAATATCCATGTGAAATAAATCCGGATCCTCATTGATATCCATGCGCATCCGCGGGACATCATTGCTCCACATGTACCACGATCCTGTCCATGATTCATACACCATTGTTACAAACACCTTTTAGCATCCTTTTATTTTCATGGAGCCGCCAGTGGGATTCGAACCCACGACCCGCTGTTTACAAAACAGCTACTCTAACCCCTGAGCTACAGCGGCATATTCAATTATACGTCTTGGGCTTCAGTTGTAAGGCCACCGGGCACTTCTTCAAACAACCTCAACACAAGTATTTTTTCCTTTACTGCATACGTCCAGTCAATTCGTTCGAATCGCGCAAGTCTATGCTCATAAAAGAATTTCTCAAAAATTTCGTACCTGTTCTGAATAATGTGATTGAATACGTCGCTGCTCAAGCCGGAGAATGAGATCTCGACCGGACTTGATGATGGTTTCTTCTCCGGAAACATTACTTTCTTCGATGTGATAGTTTCCAACTTCATTCTCCTCTACATCAATCGAATGGAAGGGTTCAATCATCCACCCTTCTTGCATCTCATCAATGTTTGTGTCATACGACCAAGGCGTCAACGAGTAATGATATCCGCAGTCAGTCCAACGACGATCATTGTGTTTTTGCGCCCAGAATTTTGCAACGTAGATTTTCAATATTTTCCTCTTGCAGACCTGAAAAGCCAAGCTGTCAACAATATGTACATCAGAAGAACATAAAACAACAAGAAAAACAACATGATTCCTCCTAGCTCCCTGACGAGGATTCGAACCTCGAACCTATCGGTTAACAGCCGAGCGCTCCACCGTTGAGCTATCAGGGACTACTTATTTTTTCCCGGCGGCGAGCCACCAAAGGAAAAAAACCGACAAACATAACAATACCATAAATCCGCCAGTCAGCATTCTTTGTCCTCCTTTGACGTTTCCAAAATGGTGACCCCGGCAAGATTCGAACTTGCGACCACTCGCTTAGAAGGCGAGAGCTCTAGTCCACTGAGCTACGAGGCCATGGAGCAAGGGACGGGGCTCGAACCCGCGACAATCTGCTTGGAAGGCAGAAGCTCTACCAACTGAGCTACCCTTGCCAGAATGATCAATTCTGGAGAATCTCATCATACTCTTCGAGTGACGAAGAGGATTGACGGAAATGAGTAATCGTATCGTAGATGATGGAAGTCATATTCTGGAATACCTCGTGCTGATTTTGCCCTGTGGCAATCCAGTATGGCGCATCGAGAAGATTGTAGCCAAGCGAGAGCCAAAGAGGCTTGTTGGTCTTGATGTCTTTTGCACGGAAAACATAGAACTTCTTGGCAAGGAAAGAGGACTCGTACTCTTCCTCGATTTTCCATGGAAAAGACTGGGAGGTGCTGCTCTTGAGCATGTCCCAGCTTACCTGCTTGACCTTCTTGACAACCACGTATGAAGCTTCCATGTTTACGGGATTGGTGAACGTTACGATCATGGTCCGGGTTCCTTCGCAATAGCTAACTGCGTCAATGGTAGCACAGACGCGGGATAGATGCTATCCGAAGGAACCGAGATATTCCAGTAAATCCTGTAAAGACCATCCGCTGTAGTAAATATAGTGGTAACTGAAGGAGTGACCATGTACAGACCGGGATACCGTGTATCCCTCGCTACTGTTACTGTTCCCGCTCCAATCGTCAATACGCCAAGCAACACCATTGCACCGGGATTAGTGCGGGTAATTGAAACGGTAAAGCTTGTGGATGTAGGTGCAGGAGATGCTGCGACCGTGTACGTTCCATCCCATCCCGAAGGATTGAATCCGCTGAATGTCACCAACGATCCGACAGACAACGGTGTAGCGGTCGAATGAGTCACCGCAAATGAAGTGGCAGAGTGCACCACGGCGGTAGGAATTACCGTGGTGCTGCTCAATGGATAGACAATCCTCTCGTCAATGTCACGAACTTGCAACGTGACAACAGCATTGTTTATTGGCGTTTGATCTCTGGAAACCTTGATTGAAAATTTTGTTGTCGCACCAATGACAGGTTGAGATACCCACGCGGTGGATTCAATGACTGGACCTACTTGTGCATATACCATCATCTCTGTCATTTTTTTCTCCTAGATGCTGCAGACGCCGTCTTTGCAACCGTATGCTGGCATTTCCACAGCAAGTTCAGTATTTATTTCTTCATCGTATGATTTTGCAACATGAATTTCAACTTCCTGTGGCATTTCATAAACAAACTGGCGATGAAAAATCTTCTCAACATCAAAATGCTTTGATCCCAAGTCAATAGTTTCACGCTTTGCCATGTCTTCTGCTCTCGTGAACATCACGGAAGCAGCTTTGCTGTTTGCCCGGAACACTGCAATGGCCTTCAATCCCAACTCATATCCGTAAAGGTATGCGTCAGAAATATCTTTCTCAGTAGCCGATTCAGGAAGATTGACCGTCTTGGAAATGGCTCCCGAAAGGAATGGCTGACACGCAGCCATCATCTCGATGTGCGACGACGCAGAAAGCGAACGGGTGCTTCCTGCCGCAGCAACAGCAGTGTCAAACACATTATAGTGATCCATGCGCAAGTACGGAGCACCTTCGACTGATCCTGTCTTCTCAATGTGCTTGAGAATTGCTTCACGCTCCTTATCGGCATAACCGATGTTCTTGAGGGCAGGATCAACCAATCGATTGGTAATGACTGCGTAACCACCACCAGCAAGTGCCTTGTACTTGATCAACGCGTAATCAGGCTCGATTCCAAAAGTGTCGGCATCCATTGCGAAACTGATCGTTCCTGTGGGTGCCAACACCGTTGTCTGCGCGTTGCGGAATCCATGCATCTTGCCAAGTGTGAGAGCATTGTCCCATTGCTTCCGCGCTGACTCCAGAAGATAGGAATGCACCGCAGGAAATGTCTCAGAGTCGATTCCACGAGGAGCCTTCGTTACTCCCTCGTATTCAGTGTTCAAGCCATATGCCGCACGACGATGATTGCGGATAACACGTAAATGATGCTCAGCGTTGCGCTCATACGCCGGATATGCAGATAGATTTGACGCAAGAACTGAAGACTGCACATAAGACCTGCCACCAAGGATGGCGGTGATTGCTCCGGCAACCTGTTGTCCTTCTGCAGACGCATAACCATATCCCATCAACATCAGCAAACCACCAAGATTTGTGTACCCCAATCCAGTGGTTCGGTACTGCATGCTTTTCTCACAGATATCACTTGCCGGATACTGAGCCATGGAAACGGTAATGTCAAGGGCAGTTTGCCAGACATCAATTGCTTTACAAAAACTCTCAACATCAAATACATTTGTATTTGAATCATAAAACTTTACAAGATTTATTGAAGCAAGATTACATGCAGTTTCATTAAACCAAAGATACTCACTGCATGGATTACTTGATACAATTCTCTCATCACCAATGCAAGTATTCCATTCATTAATAGTATCAGTAGCATGTATGCCGGGATCTGCACTGAACCAAGTGCAATACACGGCTTTTTCCCACAGTTCACGAGCAGGGAAACGATCAGAAACATGAGATGGGTCTGTAACCCATCGTAGTTCCCAATCCTTGTCATTCTTCAAGGCATCAAAAAACTTATGAGTAAACGCAACAGTGTTGTTTGAGTTCATTCCGCGAACAGTACGATAAGCTTCATCTTCAAACCCGCCACTCATTCCGGATTCAATCAACAATCGAACCATCTTTTCCTGTCGCATTTTCCACTCAATAAATTCTCGGATTTCAGGATGACTGTCACTGCAAATGTCCATCTTTGCCGCGCGTCTGGTCTTGCCACCCGACTTGATTGCTCCGCCACCAGCATCGTAAATGTCGAGGAAGGACATCATGCCGCTTGAGACACCACCACCGGAGACTGGCTCTCCCTTGCCACGTAGCGCAGCATAATTACTGCCAGCTCCAGATCCAAAATAGAAAATCTGTGCTTCTCTCCGTGCCGTATCAAAAATTCCATTGGGACCGAAAAGATCATCCTTGACCCCAAGGATAAAACACGCATGGGCTTGAGGGTGTTCAAATCCGTTTACTGACTCAACAGCCCTGTTGAGTTTGAAATCATAGTAATATTGTCCTTTTGGATTACTATCAATTCCATATGCCCAATGAATTCCCGTATTGAACCATTGTGGAGAATTCAATGCTGCTTCCTGATTAATCATCATGATCATGAATTTCTTTCGGAATTCATCCGATTGATGAATATCATTGAAATATCCGTATTCATTTCCCCAATGAGTTATTGCACCACACATACGGTTTACAACATGTTTTAAGGATTTTTCTCCACCGGTTGGTAGATTTTTCCAGTTTAAACCAATTTTCTCAGCCATATGGATATCATAAATCCCTTTGGGAAAAAGGGGAACATCCGCTCTCCGAAAATACTTCTCTGCTACCTGAATCCTTGCGTTATCACTCCAAAATACGGGAAATTCTAAACCAGATATAATCTTTCCTGAACCCGTTGTTACTGTACAGGTTTCCCATTCAAAAAACGAAAATATTTCTTCCAAGTCAAATTTTTTTTCGAGTATACTATATGCAGCCAATGGTTTCCTCCTGATAAAAGATACGCTCCCCACTTTGAGCCAATGGGGAGCGCCTCTTTTTTGTGTGATGGATAAGATCATACCACAGGATTAATCAAAAAGCGGCCTTGATTTTTCACAGTTTTCGAAGAAACGTTGCAATTTTTTCGTTCATGTTGTGATTTTTTAAAATAAAATGTATTATTGTCTCGAAACAAAAAAAGGAGAAAATTATGTCTCAACTTGGAAGATGTACCTGCGGATCACTTCTTGTTAAAGCAAAAGTGAGAAATACAAAAGATCTCGAAATGATGGAAATAGAACTGTGTCCAGTCTGTGATACAAAAAACATTAATGTTCCGGAACAAAAAGAATTACCGATTAACAAAACCATGAATCTTGATCGATTTGGTTTGGAAAAACTGGAAAAATAACAAAAAATGTTGACTGAATTAAAAAAAATACCTGCCAAGTTATATAGTCCGTTAAAAGAAGACATGAATCCAGATTCAGAAAATCTTATTGGAAAAAGAATTGTATGGGTTTCTGGTAATAACAATCTATTTGGAAGAGTATTAAGAGTGTATAACAAGCATGTGTTAATATCTCTTGAAAAAAAATGGATGAAACGTGTTCGTTGGACAGTAAACTGGACACATTTGTATCTTGTCCCAGAAGAAGACACAGAAAAGATAGAAAAAGAAAAACTGTTGCGAGAAAAAGCAAAAGCCGAAAAAATGGAAGAATTACAAGATCACATGAAAAAAATTATTAAGTATCATTCCATGGCTATTCCATCAAAGGTGATTGTTGACAATGAGCAACAAAAATATGCAGAAAATCTTCTGCGGGAATATTCGTTATTTAAAGAATATGTTGAAGAATTTCAAGTATTGAAATTTTCATTGCTTTCAATGTATGCAGACATAAAAATTCTTTATCAAAAATGCATCGATAATGGAATTAGCAAAGACAACATTCCGGATATTCCAATGTCGATAGAAGTATTACTCGACATAAATAAGAATACTGTTAGCAAGAAAGCAAACAAGGAAAAAAGAAAAAATCTAAACAATGTTCGATCAGCAACTCGATTTATGTTGACCAACCTTCTCGTTGCTGCAGGCGAAGATGGTTTAACAAGTGAAGACATTATTGAGACAATAGGAAAAACATTTCACGAAGATTCAAAAGACGAATCGTGTGCAATAACTTCACACAGAATAATGGGAATGCTTTCTTCTTTATCTCGAAGAAAAGAAGCAGAAAGTATTGACGGGAAAAAATGGAGGGCTACTGAAAAATTGAATTTTCAGCAGCGTTCTTTTTTTGTTTACGAAAATTAATCATCCTCTTCTCCCAAAAGCGATTGAGTTTGCTGAACAGCAGGAGCAACATTTATTCTGGAAATGATATCTGCCACATGTTGCGGAGTTTGGGCAAGCCACTCTGGAATTTGAACTGGTTTATCTGTTCTTACAAGAGAATCAACAAAAGTTTGCAATACTTTGTTGTAATCACTCGCCCAATCTCGCATGGTCGTTGATGCAGGTTTTTCTCTTGCTGTCCACCCGTTTCCTGTTACCTGTCCCGCACCATCGCTCCATAAGGGCGGTGTTCCCTTGATTCGTTGTTCGGGATCAGAAATGCTTATTTCATTTTTAAAATGCTCATGAATAAGTGGAATTATCAGAGCATTTGTATCTGGATCAATAAAATCTGCAGTCTTTAAATGACTCAAACCGGGCATCAATGGAATTAAATATGGTTTTTCGGATTGCGTCCTTGACGCAGGATTACCGGCAATATTTGCTCTCTTGATCGTTCCTTTTCCTCCAGACGTTCTTAACTCATTTGCAATGTCACGAAGTACAGTTTCAAGCTGCAAAACATTTGTTTCATTGGATTGATAAAGCATCTCAAGTAATTTTTGCGGCTCATTTGTTGCAGTAAAATTCTCAGGCATGAGTGTTGTTGATCCGTAATTGTCCTGATTTATTTTTGAATTTACAAGTGTCATGATTGTTTTCAAATATGGAAGCGCTTTTGGCTGCAAATATGTTGAAAACATCTTTGCAATGTCTGTGTTGTTCCTATCCAAAGAATCTGTTTGTATGGTTTTTGCATCAAGTTGTGCAGGATCAGCAGCAGGCAAAGGTGTTGGCAATGAATTAAAATCTGTATTTGGATTTTGAAGTTTTTTCATTGCAACAAGAGTAAGATATTCATTGACTCCTGCTCTGTCAGCAGGATTGTCTGTAAGTGCCAATATTCCTGTTCCTATTTTGGAAGCAATAATTTTTGAATCTGAAATTGGAGAATCTATTTGATCCTTTGCAAAAATATTTGAAACCTGATTTTGAATATTTATAATTGATTTTGCATGAAGACGCTGAAATGCCATTTTTCTTGCGTATTCAAACGTAGATTTTTCGAGAAAATCATCATCATTATTTCCAAATACTGTTTTTATGCTTTCTCGCAATTCGGCAATATCACTGCCAGCATTATTTTTTGACGTTAATGATTTTAATTCATCAATAATGTCTTGTTTTAGTTTTCCAATAGTGCCAATATCGCTAGTGTTCAGATGACTCTCATCAAGCGGACTTTTCCTACCTGTACTGGGATAATTTGCTTTGTCTGAAATTTTACTTTCCCAAAAATCAATGAGTTTTCCTATTTTGTCCTTGAGATATTGATCATGAGGCAAATCACTGTATTTTTTCAAAAAATCAACATCGCCGGATGAAAATGAATCCCTGCCATTTGGATATCCGCTAGGAGAAAATGTCATGTACCCTGTCTTTATTGACTGAGGTGTTATGCCGATATCAATATTAAGTGCTTGTGCAGCAGTATTTTGAGCATCAAGAATTTCACGTTTTTTGTCAGTTCTTACCGATGAATATATTTTTGCTACTGATGCGACTGGATTATTGCGGACAAGATTATTTATCATTTGATAAATTCTTTCTCCGTTACCTCCATATTGTTCTCTATCCTGCTTACTTATTGCTTTAATTTCTCCTTGATTTGCGCCAATATTGGTTTTGGTGGAAGATCCAAATTGTCCAACAGCTTCTGCTGAAGCATCTTCCATGTTTTGTTCTATGTCTTTTGCATACTCTTCTTTTAATTGTGTTATTTCTGCTTCTGAAAGTGGTTGTCCTTGAGCTTTGCCGCGCCTGTCTCTTTTAAAAGTTTGTCCATTCACCGTAATTATGGAATAACCATTAAATGCTTGTTTTTCATAATCCTCTAGTGAATCCCAAGAACGTTGAGCTGATGATTGTGGTACAGAAGTGTTTGGAAATGCTGATGGATCTTCATTAATGCGACTTAACGAAAAATCGGTGACAATATTGCCTTGATCGTCATATTGTTGACGAACCCCTCTGCTGTCACGTGGATCTATCGAGTAATCGCCTTCATAAGGAATTCGCGCAGCTGTTTTCCATTCGCTGAAACGTGATGCATTTGCATCAATATGCGTTTTTATTTCCTCCCATACGGCTTCAGGAAGCTTGTCTTTTTTCAGAGATGCTTCATAAACCATGAGTTTCAATTCTTGATCTGGACTCAAATCAGGAATAGCCTCTGTTTCTTTAAGGCCAAGTTTTTCTCGGACAAATGCTTCAATGGCAGATTTATTTTCTTGTGGAGAATTCAGTTTTGGATCTTGAACAAAATCATATTGTCTTTGAATACGCGCATCTCGACCAGTCAACGTTACAGCAACGCCATTAATTGTCGTTATCAATGGACGTTCTATGTCAAGAAAATCATTTTTGGCAATCAATTGACCTCTTCTGGACGCATCTGCAGTAGTTTCCATGCGAACTTTTCCGCCTACAGTTCGTGCGTTTCCGGGTTTCCATGCTGTCCAAGATCCACCAGTGGAAAGTATTGTCGCCGGGCGTACTGCTGCTTTTTCTTTGTCATCCATACTTTCATAAACTGCACGCAAATAGTCCTGATCTTTTCTTTTGCTTTTTGGTATTTCTCCCCAACGTCTGGGAGTAAAATCAAATTGGCTTAACAAGCTTCCTTGTTGGGTTGCTCCATAAATAGGAGCACGAATGTTTCTTGGCCAATTGTTTTCTGCTTCAAATTGAGCAATTTCTGGAGAACTCAAGCGTCTTCCTTCGCCCAATCCTCTTGCACGCCCTGTTCCTGCCCGAAATGAATCAACAGGGGTTTTGAGAGTTTGCTTTTCTATATCTTCTATGCTCAAATCAGGAGCTTTATCAATTCCAAATTTTCTTATGTGCGTAGCAATGATGTCATCAATGGATTGCTCTACCCATATTGGCCTAGCACCGGATAATGGAATTGGAAAAATATTGGTAAACAGCCAAGACAAAGAACCTTCAACGTGTTTTGTCTGAATTCCAGTAACTGGAACACGAAAATTAGCATCATCTATCACTGCTCCAGGAAATTCAGCAAAATCTGCACCTGTCCTTGCTCTTGTTTCTTTTCTTGTAACAGCTCCCAAATACCTTAAATGTGTTACCGGATCTCCAGATTGAGGATCAAGAACTTCTTGTTTCCCTGCGCCTTTTTTATAAAGCAATGTGGATTTTGGAAGTTCATACCATGATGCTTGATCAGGCAGTCTTTCCAGTTGACCGTCAGCTGTTTTAGAAAAAAATCCATGAGGAATAACTGCAGGAGCATCTGCTGAATGACCTAAATGATCCCCAAGCAATGGAGATCCTTGGGAATCAATTGCTATTGGATACGCCGTACCTGTAAGTGCCTCCATGTCCGTAGCCATGTTTTCTTTACCATTAAACGCATCAGGATGTGTTGTTAACTGTTGAGGATTCCATATAGTTTTTTTGCCTCCGGGAGTATAATCAAAGTGGCTTTTGGGAAATTTTCCAATTGTTGCCTTTGGCGCAGCACCAGACCCAATAAATAGTGAATCGGCAAGTTGTTGCACGCTTGGAAGAGATGAAGGAGGTAATTTTTGTGCGCCTACATCCGGTCCTCTTGTGACAGTAATTCGGACTGGATCACTTTGTATTTCTTCTAGAGTGCGCGGTGTCGTCGCGCTTGCAATTGTTTCTCTTGGATATGGTTCGATACCACCGCTGACAATGTCTTTATAAGCTTTTCCTTTTCCCTTGGGAATGATGTAGTCAGGCATTGGCGTGCCTGCAGGACTCTGCTCAGTCACTGGTTGTGCTTTGTATTTAGGAGGATCTTTTATTGTGGTAATTGGTTCTTCATTCGTTGAAGGTTTTTTGTATTGGCTGCTTACCAAAGCTTTTTTTAATATTTTTTTTTTGGAATACGATTTTAGCAATGAATTTGCCATTGCATTGGAAGAAATAGATCGCGTTAAATCCGAAGAAAGCCCTTCATTTGGATTTAAATCATCAGGATAGTCGTATGAATCATCTATTCCTTCTCTTGCAGGCAAATTAGGAACAATTTTATTTTTTCTTTTTAATCTTTCTATATAATTTAATGTATTTGCCTCTACAGGAGAAATAGCCTGAGGTCCACCGGGAAGCATTTCCTTTACTGCATCTCCTCCTAAATTCATTCCATCATAATATGTATTTTGCTTGATTCTCTTATCTCTTTTTGCGGTAATATTATTCATGAATGGTATTAGTCCACGAAAACTATTTTTATCTTCTACATCCCTAGGAACAATTGCAAGAGTACTACCGGATCTGTTTGTTGGAACTATTTTTCCTTCGTTCGTTACTTCTGGTTTTCCAAGCTCATTTCCAACCCTAGACCATGGAGCCATTGCTGCATTTAACGCTTTGGGAACATCTCCAGCCAGAATATTGTCCCAAAAACCGGGAAAATTGGGATCATCTTCTGTGGGAACAAGACGAACGGGAGCTTTAGTATTTCCAGTTATTTTTCCGTCTCTAATCATTTGATTTATTTCTGAAGGCGAAGGAACAGGGCCAATGAAATGATTTCCGGGAGTTTCAGCCAAATCCTGTTGCCGTGAATGTTGATCCATGGGATTTTTATTATTTTCCGAATTGACATAGGATTCCAAAGGAATGGGTTTTCCGTCTTTGTCAATTTTCAAGTATCCGCCAAGAGCCAAAGCTTGCCTGTACGTAGGAGAGCTAAGATCTCTTTCTCTCTTTTCGTATATATCCGCAAGATTGGAAATTTCATCCATAACAGGTTTCTGCTTTTGTGCCAGATCTATTCTCGCTTGTCTATATCGTGATTCACGACCCGGTGTCAGATCTCCGTTTTCCATTGTGTCGCGAGCAAATCCTGTTGCAAGATCAATAGCATTTGCGGCAATATTATTTCTCTCCCAATTTAACCTGTCTCCCGGTGTTTTATTGTTTAAAGCATCTTGAATGGTATTCCAACTAATATCAGTAATTGCATTAACCATGTCGTATGCCATTAAAGCGCTTATGGCCTTTCCTCCAGCGCCGGAAAAACCTTCCATTTTTGCACTAGCGGAGTTAGCAGGCTTACCAGAGGGTTTACTTGCAGCTGCAGGCTTACTAGAGGGTTTTACAGGTTCTCTCACTGGTTCTCTCACTGGTGCTAATCCGCGAGGTGTCAATGCGCCTGTTTCGGGATTCACTACATATCCTCGATTAACTGTTGAATCCAATTCATTCAATTCTCTGGCATATGTTCCTTCGTAACGGCTCAAATTTGCAGGAGGTTTTCCAACAGGTTGTTCTGAAATTCCTGTTGGTCCTCGTGGTCTTGCTACTGCTTCTGCTTCACGAACTTTAGGAACTTCAGTTTTAGGAGCTTCAGGTCCAACAACTTCAGTTTTAGGAACTTCAACTTCTTTGGGATTTTTTGATCTGTTCCCAACAACCATTCTTCTGACTGTATCTGCTAAAAAAATTCCCGGCAATGATAAAATATCTCCCAAAGGGATTCCACCAGCGAACACAGAAGATCCATTGGAAAAACTTGACTGTCCTGCGCGAATGGCGTTATTCACTGGGTCGTTATTCGGTCCTCTTGTTGTCCCAGTATTTTCTCCCGAAGAAGTTATTGGAGGAATAAAAGAAGGCTGAGTAGTTACCTTGTCATTGGATTTATCCGCTTTGTTAGTGCTGTCTTTTTTGCCATTAGCAGGAGCAGGTTTTCTTGTTGTTCTTGCCTTTGATAATCTTGTGTCCATTTGGATTTCCAGTCTTTTTTAGAAAATTGGCGCAGGTGGAACAATAGAGTCCTCTGTTGCATCCTGAATTTGAGGTCCTTGAGTTTCCGGCCTTTTTTTCCTTCTTCTTAATCTTGTGCCATACAGATTTCTGTCGCTCATGCTTTTTGGAATAAGTGTTGTTGAATTTACTGCAGTATTCAAAATATATGGAGAAACAGTAATTTCTGATTTGTTCATGACATCTCCGGAAAATACTTCAAGAAGGCTGATTTCATCAATGGATTTTTTTACAGATTTTGTTTTTCTTGACTGTGAAGATTTTTTGCCTCGAAAAAAGGCGGGAGTTTGCGCTATCTGCATTGCAGATGGAGATACATGAGGACGGTCCTGTGCTTTCGTCAAGATTTCTTGTCCATCGAAAAAATATACATCAAGAAGACTGGGTTCAGATTTAACTAGTTGAGTTTTTCCATGAATTTTTACGTGTTTTATTCTTGCCATTTTTTTGCACCTTTTTTATTCATATACTTGACAAGAGATTTTTCCATGTCTACAATAATTTTTTGTGGACCATGTGAATCTTTTTCTCCGTCTTCGGTGACTAACTTGTAAAATCCATTTTTTAATTTTTGAAGCAACAAGGTTTTTCCATAAAGAGGAGAATTTTTTAAATGAACAGTAATCATGAACATGGAACCATGGCGAACATGAGAAACATCAGGAGTGTTATCAGAAAATGAATCCACGTGCATGACACGAGGAATACTTCCTTTTGGTACGAATGATTTTTCGTGTTCTTTTTTCAAATTGGATTTTGCCAATTTTTCAACAAGATTTCTTATTTCTCTGTTCATATTCTACCTTTTGTTTATCATAGCAATTTTTTATAGATAAACTATGTCTTTGCCATGATCAAGATTTTTCAATTTCTATTTGCCTGTCGCTTCTTTTTCCGTAGATGCTTCTCAAGGCTGGAATGCAATCCTCACAAATAAGTCTTTTGTCTTTCAGGAGAATATTTTCCTTGGGAATAATCCACAAAACATGGGTGTGTGCTTTTGCGCCGCAGTGTGAGCAGTTCATTTTTGTTCCTTCTGTGTGTGACGCAGCAATAATCCACTAATTCCTGAAACGCTTGAAGATTTTGGAGCAAATGTCATCAAAAGACTTGTCAAAGACGAATCTTTAAGATTATTACTTATCCATTTGCTGTATTCAAGATAATCCTTTTCTCTGTGTTCATGTTTTTCAAAATATTTTTCATTTTGCTTTTTCCATTTATCATTAATCTCACAAAGATCAACGCGATTTTGTTCATAATCCTCAGGAACAGGAACATATTCCTCTTCTCCTTCAGGACTAGTTATTATTCTGCGATTTTTTTGAGGAACAATCTCAACTCCTATTGGACTCATCGCATAGGAATATTGTATTTCGTCGCGTATAATTGTTCCATCAGGGAGCATTATTTCCCATTCTTCAATAAATGATTGAAATGTCATATATTTGAATCCTTAAAATAATATTCAAGAACTTTTAAAATATCTTTTTTGGGAAGCTTGGAAAGTTTTTCAACGTCAATGGGTTTGCCCATGGAAGAAAGCTCATCAATGAGTTCCTGCAAATGCGCAGGCAATACGCTGTTCTTGCCACTAGTATCTTCAGTCATGGAAACTGGATCAAGTGGAGCATGAATATTTCTTAACTCATCGTATGCCGAACCTGAATCTTCCAATTCTCCATGAATGAGATCTGATATTATTGGAAGATTCAATTGACGAAGATATTCTTCAGCATGCATCAAATCTGCATGAGACAATTTGCTATCGTGCTCAAGTGGTGCCCCCATCTTGTGTAAATCAATGACTACTTCTTTGTCTTCAGCAGGATGAATGCCATGACCAATAACAGGCTGAATATCCAGAATGTGTGGCCATCGCACATTGTGCGTATGTCCACTGGTTTCATTTGCTTGTATTCCATGCTTTCCTATTGAAATGATTCGTGTCCAAACGGGTTGTTGATGCTTGTATGGATGTTGAATAAAAGCAAATGATCCAACGGAACAGTTAGGATGAGATTGCCAGTCTTCCTTGGATTCTCCAAGGGATTTTGATGGTCCAGAAAAAGTGATCGCAGGAAATGGCGAGGAACCGTTGGCAGGTGAGGATGATCCTCCCATAAGGGAGGAAATGATTTTGTTCGCCATGGTTGATTTTGCCGAAGGGCGAACTCCAGTTCCTATGTGCCCCTCAAATGCTGCAGAAGAAGTGATTTTTGTCGGACGTTTTTGTGGAGCCCTGTTCTTGCCAAGGCTTTTTTCAAGATCTTCTTCACCAGAAACAGAAATTGTTAAATGCTCATTAATGTTTTCAAGCAACAAATTACTGTGATTTAAATTTTTTAATGCTTTTTTTAATCGTAAAGATTGTGGCATTTTTGTCTCCGAATATCACTGAATCTTTTGAAAGCCATGAGTTTGACATGTTCCTGTGTTATGATGATACATCATGCCGAGTGGTGAAACAAATGAGAATTCAACTGACAAATTATTCCCAACCAGAAGATGATCCTGACATAATAATTCATGGATCAAAGCCAAAAATGCCAGAAAAGTCTTGCGGAAATTGCGCCAAGAAAAATAATTGTACAATACTTATGTCCGCAATACGATCATTATCCATATTGATGCCTATGCCAGTGAAACCTTCTTCTATTATAAGAAATAGTGCTGGACAAATTGTACCGCAACAAGAACAAGCAATGTTCCCTTTGCCTATGCCTTGTCGAGGAGATATTTGGGCTCCGACAAGATCAAATGAAATTGAAAAAAATCCATTGGTGCAACGATTAGGACTGTCAAATGTATCAGAACCAGTTAGTTATGAAAATATGAGGCTGAAAGATGAAAATCCCACATGATTGATGAAGATTTTTCTTTTAATTCTCAACAAATTGTTTCAATTGTTTCAGCGGTTTCTGGAATCTTAATCACAATTATGGTGAATGTGATTCGAGAATACTTCAAAAAATCAAAACAAAAAGATGCTCTTGATTTAATTATTTCTCAAAAAAAGGAACAAGAATCAAATAAAAATTTTAATGATCAAATCAATTTCATTGTTGACGCAAACACTTCTTATAGAGACGAAATACGCAAGGATTTAGAGAACTTAAAGAAAGAAATGCAATTATTGACATTGCATTACGAAGTAAAAATGGATTTAATGAAAAACGATTATGAAAAAGAAATAAAAGAACTCAAGAAACAAATAGAAGAAATGGGAACAATGCTTGTTGAATATAGAAAAGAAAATAGCATGCTTCATAGAATATTAAAAGAAGAAAACATTCAAATTCCTGATTGGGCAGTAGTCAAAGGGAAAGTCCCTGAAGAAGGTGGAAAATGCTGATTTTTAAGAAAAGCATCTACGAAGATTTTTTCTCTTCAAAAAAAATAAAATTTGGATTATTTTTCAAATCACAAAGTATACCTAACAGAGCAAGTGATTTGGAACTGAACGCAGATGACCTTAGTAAAAGTGATGCTCCAATTCATAACGTTGAATTATCAGGTCCTGTTCATCCTCTTGATACCAACAAAGGACTACTAACGCATATTGGTAATCATGTAAACATTGCTGGAGAAACAGTTGGAATTCATGTTACTCATTTGGCTTCTGAGCCACAACAAACCGATGTTATGACTAGAATACTACATCCAAAAGTTACTAAAATTTCCGCAGATGGAGTACAGCTAACCAGAGATCAAATAGGACTTGCTCATCCAGAACAAGCGGAACAACGTGGCATATGGAACAGGATAACTAACACAGGAAAAAGACTAGTTGAAAGATTTGTAAAATTTCCCAAGACAACATATCCTCCGATTGAAGATGGAACAATTGACACACACGGACCAGAATCAGACAAGTCCATTGCTCATGCTGGTGGAAGCGTACTAATGGAAGTACAACCAATGAAGTTCATTCATTCGGAAGGTTTCCCAACAAAAATAATTGATCTTGGAAAGAAAACAATAAGTCAAGGCATTTTAGAACGTGTTTTTGTTTCTGCATCTGGTCTTATTGGGTTTAGTCCAATTAACGGCTTTGATCCAGAAAAAACCCAAGTACGAACCGATCAAGACAAGGTTGAAAAACATATTTATTGGCATTCGATGACTGATGGAACCAAAAAACTTCTCAAGACTTTTTTTGGTTGGGAAAAAGGAAATGGACGTAAAGGTGGTTTATTAAGTTTAAACCATCAAAAGTTAACTGATCATTTGTATAAACCAACAAGCCTGTTGGGAATTCCTTTGCATCATTTTATAGGGCATGATGACAGTTTGTTGGCTCCTCTTCCAGAAGCAACCGAAGGGTCGAATATTGACCCGAATACCGTTCGCGAGCACCTTGCTGATCTGTATAAGCACGAAGACTTTAAGAGATTGCTGGACTCAGCAGCATTAACTGATGACAATAAGGACAAAATACTTTCTCACGCTGATAGATTTGAAAAAAACGAAGATGGTATATGGGTACAAGGGTCTCTAAGAAAGGAACATCTCAATGAAATACTTGACAATTTAATTCCGGCAAAGGATAGCGATTCAGAAGACATATCTAATCTTGCAAGAAAAGTTACTGAAGCTTGGAGCAATGCATCAATATTAAGGAATCAAGCAGTAAGCAAATCAATGATGGCAACGGAAGCCGATACAAGATTAAATGGAAACATTGGCGTTGCACTGCCATTTGGAGGGGTTTTTGGATGGCCTAATGCTAAGAAAAACATTGAAAGATGGCATCAAGAAGTAATAAAAAAACTAGGTGCTGCTCGAAGAAACAGCAGTCTTTCTTTTGGAGAACTATATACGAAATGGAAAACTACCCCTGGAAAACTATTTGAAACTGACGAAGAAAAACAAAAGTGGAAAGATGCATTTTCAAGTCTTCCTGACAAGACAAGGAATGACATATTAAAAGCTTTTGGAAATGCAGAAGATAATGGAATCTTTGCTCCGGGAACAGAACAGGAGTCTTTGAGCGATTTTCAAAACAGAAATTTGTCTGGACATAAAGGTGGAACTTGGACATTAAATGCTAGAAAACTTGTAGATTTTTTGACTTTTAATGGAAATGGACAAGCAGATATTGAAACAATCAAAAAGAAAGCACTTCAATACATGAGGGAGCAGCCCGGAATAGTTGCTCCTGTTGATGCAACAGGGCGAAGGGTCACCGTAACGTCCGGAATAACCACTATAGCAGGCAATGATCGCGAATATTTTCCAGATGGTTCTGAACCAATTGGAACAGCAGGAGCTTTTCAAGATATTCATAGAGACATTCCCTCTGATGTGTCAAAATTCTCCGTTGCAGAACCGCCGGAATTAGGAACTGACCCTATTCGAATGGAAAATGGCAGCTTATTCTTTAGACTTAGGCCACCAACAACAGGTGTTGAAACAATGTTTGCTCATGTAAAATTTGAAAATGATTTTACTAAAATGCACGTTCTCATATACAAAGAAAATCCAGATGGATCACTGTACAAATCAACGAAAAATTTCGACGATACTCTTAATGGCCTGAATCCTGATCAGAAAAAAAGTTTTTTTGCCACTAGTCCATTTTGGAAAAAAGCTCCGCCAACTCCCATATCGCAAGTCACATATGAAGTAGCGGATGAAATAAAAAATCCTGATTTTGAACTCAAGAATGACGAACCAACCGATGACGAATATATTGCGTCATTTTTGCGCTCAAATTCAGGGACAAATCATGGAGCACTTAAAGATCAAATAGAAGATAGAAAAAAAATAAGTGCTTGGGAAAAGCACAATAGTGATGGTGACAAGTATGTTCTTTTAAAAAGAAAAATCGAAGAAGGAAATCTTGCAGGAGAATTACAAGAAAAAATTGAGAAATGGATAAAAGAAACAAGAGAAAATTCAAAATATACAGTTTTTAAAAGAGGAAAGCCAAAAAATCCATCAGAAAAAGATTTTATTGAATTGCTCGATTCAACATCAATTAGTTCACAAAATATTCTTGATTCACTTTCTAAAACAAAACAGGAGTATAACGCAGAACAAAAAATAAAAATCGCTTCACGTGGCGGCGATAGTGCTCAAAAAAGAGCACTTTATAATTATGCATTATCAATTGTTGAAGACACGATGGCTCAACATGCAGCTAATCAACATTTTGTTGCAGCAATTGCATTGAAAAATTCAGAAACCCCTAAAATGCTTGACGTAAATGGAAATCTAATACAACAAGAACCTGCAGACGGAATGATGCTCAATGGCGCGGTAGGTCCAGCAGATAGTCCCTCAATGATTATCGCAAAACAAGCAAAAATTAGTGCTAGTCCTATTGTTTCTCCTGCCGGAGAACATCCATCTGTCACCATAAGAAGGCTTATTGACAATGATGATATTTTGGTCAAAATCAATGAAGCCGAAAAAGATAATACAATTTTGCAAACAGGATTTACACATCCTGCCGCTCTTCCCAAGGATGTTCCGCCAGCTGAAGTAGCATCCGTAATAACTGCTCTAAATGTTTCTCCCGTAACCGATGATGAGAGAAAAATTTATGGAGAAAAGCCAAGCTTGGCACATGAATGGGTGTTTCCACATTCATTGGTAAATGACGAATATGGGTCACTTGCTTTTTTTGGGGTCGAGCAACCTGAAAAAACACCAATAACCAGCAAAGCAGAGCTCTTGAAAATAGTAACAAATGGATTGAAAAATAAAATAAATAATAAGAAAGGATTAATTATTGCAGACAATGCAGATGCACAGGTAGGTGACAGAGTCATAATGACTGAAGGACAAAATCTTGGGTTTAGTCTTTCGGCAAATGGTAAATTTATTACAATAAATGGATTGACGTTTTCTGGAACAAAAAGGATAGATCAAGAAAATCCAGCAAATGGCAATCAGGCAACCACAAACACTGGTAATTCAATAAGCATTTCATTGAAAGTAATATCTGGAAAAGATGCCAACGGCAATACTAAATATTGGGTTGACATGACACCCATAAGACATCAAGCGCAATTGCTGTCGCATAAAATGAAAGCAGATAATAATCTTTTTAGTAGTAATTTTTCAAGTGTAAAAAGTGCTGCAAACAATACGCTGGATGCAGTATTGGGCAATACAAATGTTCCCCAGTTAGATTTAGGCGTTTTCCGGCCATCAGAAATAACTCAAATTTCAGAAATTGCAGATCATGGAAATATTAATGCTAATTTATCAAATAATCAACAACTTGAAAGGTTGCAAAGCTTTACTGGATGGAACATTGATCCTGAAATAAAAGAATTTTTTACAAAAGGTTTGGCTAGCTTAGCAGCTGAAGGAGTTAATCCTAGTGCTATAGGGAGAATAGTAGCGACAAGAGGAAATTTTGCTGTTGTAATGTTACCTGTTGTTTCAGATACAGATTATGAATCCGAAGACAATCATACTGATGATGCAATCAAACCAAACAGTCAGCATCAACAAACCCTTCTTGACAAAAAAGACAAAAATTATGCGTCACTATTTTTTTCAAAAATGTTTGGAAGACTTGCAGACCCCAAAAGCCTTTATCTTGATATGAGTGGACTTTTCAGCAAAAAAAATAACGAAAAATTAAATCTTGACAAAGAAGTAGAACAAGGAAGAATTTCTAAATTATGGAGTGGAGCACAAGAGTTGTTTGGTAGATTCAGCGCTCCAAAAGCATTGGACGATGCAGATCCGAATAGTTATGATCAGAGAAGAAAATTAAAAAAAGACGAAGAAAAAAAATTAAGACGAACTGCTGTTCATTTTGTAATTATAGATACTCATAACGCAAACACCATCTTGAATGGAGCATCGTTATTGCCGGGATCTAAAATAGCAATTAAAACAGACGCAAAACCTGATGATGATAACATGAGATTTCCTTATCAGTCAACAAATTCGTTTACAAATGCCAGAGATGTCGAAAAATGGACACTAGTAAAAGACATAGACAGGGCAGAAGGAACATTGTATGCTCTTGACGAAAGAAAAGGCTATAGTCTTGGATTCTCATTTTCAAAAGGAAATTTAGAACAATTAGCAAGAAGTGATAAAAAAGAAATAAGTGATGCAGCCACTACACTTTTATCATTGAAAACAGAATTTGAAGAATTTAGTAAAAACGAACAATTGTTCAATGGAAGCTATGATAAAGATCCGGAAACAAGAACAGCGGCAATAAATGAAGCGTTTGATAAATCTCAAAAAGAAAAAGACCGCATAGAAAAAACTGAAAAACAATTTGCAATTCACAAGATTTCACCAAGTGATGTTATATATAGAATTCCACCGCAATCTGAACAATCTTCATATACAGATGCTATTACGGATATTTTCAAAATTATTTCTTCTTTGAATAACGGATCACAGGATCAATTACTTCGAAATCATCAAGCAATCATAAATTCTGAAGCAGCAACAATTCCTTCAATGCGGATTCTAAAAAATATTGCTGATGATGTCACATCAAGTCCATCACCATTGAGGGCAGGAATTAATGAAGATGGAATATTTGACAAATTTCCTGAACATGGTGAGTTTCTAAAAAATCATGTTTTTACTATTCCAGAACATTATTCTCGCGCAACAACAACAGACATACCTGATTATTGGACTATTTCTCCTCAAGACATGAGAAAAACCATTGGATCTTTTAGCAAGGAATTGCTTGACATATTAAAATCTTTGAAAATAAACATTGTTATTCATTCAGGAAACAAAAATTCAATAGAATCTCTTCCGGGCGGTCAAGGATTAAGCTCTTCTGCTGTAGATGGAGCAGAAACAACATGGAAAGCATCAGATGGAACAATATTCTGGGGATCACGATCAAAGAATCCTTTGTCAGATTTGTATTGGCAGTTGTGCGACAGTTATGTTGAAAAATCAATGCAAGATGATGATACAAAAAAAGACGCTTTAGACATTCTTAAAATTGCACTGAAGGAAACTGACACATCTATTCCATTGATACAAAAACTAAAAGCAATAAATGATGATAGTGCAGACGATGAAGAAAGGACAAGAGAAGTTTTAAGGCTGTTTTGGATAGCAAAACAAGGAGAAGCAAAAAACAGAATAAATTGGACAAATGCTTTTGAGAATGGAAGATATCCTGATGGATATGAGGATCTCATGCAAGAAAATACTAATGGATCCAAAATTGAAGATCACGAAAGAATTCCCGTTAATACTGTTAGAGATTCAGGAGACAGACAAAGTCCGACATTGACTACAGCTGCTCAAACCATAAGGGGAAGAAATGGGGCCACAAGAGAAGTTGCAATAACGAAATATTTTGAAGACATGCTTAATGACACGCAATTGGCAGCAATAAAACAAGACAACACAGGACCTACAATTGTTAAGGGAATTCCGGGATCAGGAAAAACAAAATCATTGGTTGCTTTGATGCTCATGTTGTCGTCATTATACGGAGTTTCCCAAGAACAAATACTCATGTTGACTTTTTCTCGGGACGCAAGAAGAAGAGTCAAAGATTCATTCACGGCAGAAAAGGGAAAATTTGCAACATTTTTGACACAAGAAGGTCTTACTGACAACGAATTAAGAGACAAAAGCAAGCAAGACGGTATTTTATCGTTCAAAACAGGCAACATAAATGATGACAGAGCAAATCCAACAATAGCAACAACACATTCTTTTGCCCTTTCATTAATTACTGGTGTAGATGCTTTAAATATAGATGGAATAAATTACAATGCAAAAACAGGAACAAAGAAAGCATTTGATCCAGATTTGCAATTGGTAGGAACAAACAAACAAGAAGAGATGATTACTGCAATAATAAATCAATTTACTTTGCCTCAACAAGTAGCGTTGAGAGCATTAAATACCGGAGAAGGAAGTCTTTCCTCCACAATTGCAACAAAGATACAGGCTGCAAAAGATACTGAAAACATGTCAGAAATTAAGGAAAATCCTGTTTTGGAAAGAATATGGCATAAATACAATGAAATGCTTTCTAGCAATAATCAACTGGATTATTCTGACTTAATATCAAAAGTAGCAAAACATCTTGAAAACAACAATCACGATAGGAATAACGTACGAGCGAGATATCGTCATGTAATGGTTGATGAATTTCAAGATATAAATTTAATGCAAAGAAGACTTATTAAGGCAGTAACAGCATCAAACGGAGCAAATCTCACCGTTGTTGGCGACGAACATCAAGCTATATATGGATTCAGAGGCGCAAATACAGAATTCTCTGATGCGACAAATTTTGAAAAATGGCATGGATTATTTAATGGTTCCACAAGAGGAAAAGTAAAAAATGTCATGCTTGGCGTAAATTATCGAGCAAGATACATATTGGCACAATTGGCAACTATTTTTGACGGCAGAAATTGGATTTCTGGAAAAATGGGGGATACAATTGGATCTGCGTCAGGGACAGTAAATATTTTCAATGCCAAAAGCAAAAGTGGAAAAGCATCCATGAATGAGCAAGATAATTACATGGCAAGCATCATTAGAAAAAAATTTGGATCCGAAGCCCGGCCAGATGATCGAGTTCGTATACCTTGGACAGACAAGGGAGCAGGGGTGTTTGTTCCTCCAATGGCAATTATTTGCAGAACCAATAAAGAAGCTGCAGACCTCAGGAAAAGACTTTACAATTTAAAAATAGAAGTTGCTCCATCTTCCAAAGATATGACCTTGTATCAAGAAATGCAAGAAGACTTTGGGGGTGAACCTCACGATGAAGAACAGAAAAGCGGAGTAGTAGTAATAAACGCACATCAATCAAAAGGATCTGAATTTGAAACAGTATTTTTGTACAATGTAACGGATGATAGGTGGCCGCACAGTCGCATTTCAGAAAGCAAAGATGAAAAAGATTACGAAATTGCACGAGAACAAGAAAAAAATCTTTTTTACGTTGCAATGACAAGAGCGGAAAATGAATTGCATATATGCACTGCTTCAAACGGAAGGTCTCCTTTTCTTGAGGAATTATTGGAAAAAATAAATCTAAAAAGATCTATGTATACAGAAAATTCATGAAAAGACTAGGATTAAAAAATGCTCTTTTTTAAAAAATCATCAGTTACTGAAGATATAGACGACGACTACGATGATGATGAAGATTTAGGCCAAGGCCGAACACTACCTTCCGACGCTCTTAACGATTCAGTAGAAGAAAATGTAATTGATACTGGTACAATAGATACTGGAACAATCCGTCCAATAAATCCTTATTATCCATCATCGACGGAAGCGAAAAAAGGAGAAATGAATCCAGAATTGTTGGGATTGTCACCCGGAGAATTTTCAATATTTTCCAGATTAAGTGCACGGTTATCTGGCAATTCGCAAAATGTCGTTCCAAGTCCAGAGGAATACAAGAAATTGCAAGAGATACAAACAAGAGGACTTAGAATAACACCAGAAGCTGAAAAGACAAAACCTCACTCAATATTGGGATTTTTTGGAGTTCACACTGAATATCCCGGAATAGAAGGAACTCCAGCAGGTAGGCACTCAGATAGACGGGGTAAGATAAAGAGATCGAACCCTCTTGGAATACATCCTCTGGAGCATTTTCATCCAAATGAACTGAACCCATACACTGGTTTTGATGTAACACCAAAAATTCCAGAAGGGTATACTCTTTCTGCGGATCATTACAGACCGCCAGCAGTTGGGTCAATTCAAGATGAAGACGGAATAGACGACCAAAATTATCCTGAAGACGATGACTAATGCATGTTTGCTCATAAATTAAATGGAGAATAAAATGTCTTTTCAAAAAAATATTTCTAGCAAGAAAAACACCAAGAAAACTGAAGAAGATTTTGAAGGAAAAAACAGGGACAACAAGAAGAAAAAACTTCATAAAAAATTATTTTATCAAAATAACAAAAATATTTATCTAGAAGAAGCTGAAAATTATTTAAAATATCTGTTTAAAATAAATGCTTCACAAGAAGAGATTGATCATGCAAAAAATTCCATAAAAAAAGAGAAAATGTTAGAAGATCAGGAATGAAAAAATGATTAACCCTCAGTTTCCTCAGCCATACAGAAGAATTCAAAATCCCGGAAGCAGGGGAGGAGTAGGGTTTTGGAAACGCGTACGTCATGAGGATGGATCAGAAGCATGGGAATGGGTATATGGAAGAAGTTCGGGATCAATTACCAAAAATGAATCCGTCACAACGGAGAGAGGAAAATCCTCTGCAATTGTTGCGGATATGCATGGAGATGCAACCACGCCTGACATTCATGAAGACAGACAAGATCAAGAGTTTGACGGAGATGAAGAGGAAGCATTTCATTATGGAGTTCCAACGTATTATCACGACGATGGACAGATAACCGTTGGAGGATTAGATTCTCATGTCACCAGTTCAGGAAAAATAAACGCAAAGTCCGCTGTTGAAACAGCCGCTTCAGGTAATTTTGACTACTTGAAATCAGTAGGCCTCAATGGAGAAACTCATGGAAATATTGAAGACTTTGTAAGATCATTGTCTGAAAAACTCCAATATTCGCCAAAGAATGAAGATGCACCCTCAACAACAGCAAGATTGCAAATCAAGGATGGAATAGCATACATTCCTATGGCTTTACAGGCGCTTGTTATACAGCAAATGAGAATGGAGATAATGTCTCTTGTTCCAAAAACCGTATTTATAAGAGATGATCCTGCATCATCATATGAACGAGACGAACAAGATCCGTATGTTCCTGAAACTCTTGAGCTGGAACAAAAACAAGCAGATGAAGAAAATCCAGATGATGACATAAGAAGCCTGACTCCAGAATCATTTATTAATGATCAAGATAACATAAATAGAAATACATATAATTCAGAACAAGATCCGCTGCAAACAACAGATACAATAGAACGACCTGATATTATAAAAGATAACCATTGGTTGAATGAAAACAAAGAAGGAACAAAACTGTTTGCTTTAATGGATACATTGGCCAAAAAACATCAGGAATTGAATGGCTTAACATATAATGAAAATGCTGATTCGAGAGAAAGTGCAAAAATAGAAGAAAAGTCAATCACACTTGATGATTTTTTAAAAATTGTATTAGAGCACAAACTTCATGTTTCAAATAATGGAGTTTCATATTTTGGCGAAAAAAATCCCGAAGAAGCACTATCAAACCATGTTGAAAAAGCCCATCAAATGGCTATTACAGCAGACATGCTCGGTTTTCAAATAGTGCCTGCAAATTCAATCGATTTGCCTGATGCAATAACTGGATTGATTCCCGGACTTGGTCCTGTTAAAGACAACGAGGGAATACAGGGAGGTTCTCCGCTTGTTTATTTCATGAAAGGAAACAAAGGAGCAATAACCTCGACCAAAAGTGTAGCTTCAGTTCTTGGAGATCCCATTCCTTCTTTTCGAAAAAATCAAGTCGAAGTTCTAAAAAGCATGCTTGCCGACGAAAGAGGATTCCTTGGAGAAGATTTTCCTCGACCCGCAGGGCAAAGGGTCACCGTAACGTCCGGAAATTCAAGAGACAATACTTCTCAACAAGGAACCCGAACATTTCTCTCCAAGGAAAAACCCTTGACGCAAAGCCAGATGGAAAGAAGAATTGCAGCGACAAACCTTGCAATGACATTGGATAAACTGGGACTTCATTGGACGAATCCTCGATGGACACAAATATGGAGTGAAGGCTCCAAGATACTTGATGATAATACGGCTGAAAAAGAAAGAATATCTAGAAACTCTACAGACAATAGAAGAGAAATTTCTGCAGATCAAACTGTAAAAGATGTCAACGCAGACACAATAGAACAGTTATTTGAAGAACACATTGTTCCGGCAATAGAAAAAAAAGAATTAGATGCAATTCAGAAAGCAAAAGAATTTGGACAACAGTTCTTATTGTGTTCAATAATTCCTGAAAATACCTCAAAAGTGTATGATGGAGGATATTCAGGATTTGATCCCAGTGAAATGATATATGAAAACAGAAATGAATTTGACAATCCTGTTTTGTTTATTCCAGATTCTCAAAAATCATTTGATTTCAATAGAGACCCGGAGGATTACACCAACGGAACAAAAGAAATGAATTTTGTTAACGGTGAATCATTGGATGATTTTGAAAAAAGATTGATTGACACCGCATTAAACACTAAAATAACAAAACTTTTTAAAGATGGGGGAAATGATGTAAGAAAATTTATCAAACAGGTAAATTCTTCTATCACAGATGATGGTATTGAGTCCATGATTCGAGATTATTCATTGCAACCGATGGCAAGAGATGGAATTTTGAAAAATCTTGCAGAAAGTTGCAAAGCTTGGGCTGCAAGAACCAACACTGAAATAGTCACTCCATTATCAATGGAAAAATATCCCGCGCTTTTGAGAAACATTGGCGAAGATGCCCCGCAACTATTATTTATCCGTCATAACGGTTTGAATGCGGAACAGGAAGCAAGTGGCCAAAATCTTCTTTATTCGCTTGCAAGTGGGCAGGCATTAACTGTTGGAGGAGTTGGTACGCGAAATATGGGGACTGACAAACCGGGCAGTTGGAGTGGTGCAAATCTCAAAAAAGGTACGCAATTAATTGGGAATGGATTTGTTTTTGCCGCATCACTTGCAGCAAAATTTGCTCAAAACAATTGGGTGATGATAAGTGGATTAGCTCACGGAACAGATTCAATATGTCACAAATTTGCAATGTCTCCAGACGGAAAAACTCCTTCAGGATACGGAAAAACCGTTGCAATTCTTGGAGAAGGGTTAAATTCTGACGCAGAAAATGTTCCTGTTTTGTTTAATGCTTCGCAAACAAAAGATGTTGCGAGAACTACTCTCATGAATGAAATACTTGCAAATGGAGGATTGATCATATCAGAAAGGCTTCCCGGAGAATCTCCGTCAGCTGATTATCTTCTTAAAAGAAACAGGCTTCAGTCAGGAATGTCGTTGGGAACAATTGCGTTTGAGACACCGGAAACAAGAATTGGAAAAACTTACGATACCGGCACAATGAGAACAGCAGGAAGCACCACTCATCAAGGAAGAATTCTTGCAACAATCGATCCTGAAAGCTGGCATAAAAACTCAAGCAGTTATTCTGATGAACAAAGAGAGCTTGCAGATATCTTGATTTCCGGTAATAAAAGAATTATTCTGGAAAACGGAGCATATGGCATAAAATATTCTGTAGGTGAAGATGGAAAAAGAGATTTTTCCGCTTCTTTCAATGATCTTGTCTCAAGGATGATGGATTTAAAACCAAAACTTGAGGAGGCAAGACAAGGAGGAACAATTCTAGAAAAATTTATTGCGCCGTACAGGAAAGAAGATGTCCGTCAATCATGGGAACACAATTATTATCAACGAGGCATAGAACGAGATGGATCAAGCTTGGTTATTTCACCATATCCTCCAGAAGTTCTTCGAAGAGCGTTTGATTACGTAACACAAACGCAAACAATTCCCGGAAACTTTCAGAAACCTAAAATTGACTGGCAATACGCATCAAGTTCAAACGAAACAAAAAGAAATGGTTTCAGTCCATCAATGCAGCTTCAGCAAAGTCTTTCAAATGTGTTGGTTCTTTTTCAAACGCATTTTTCTTCAAGAAAAATGTCAGCAATTGTTCGAGCCATGGCAATTGGCAAAAAAATATATGCCGATACAAATGATACTTCTCCGGGAAATTCAGGAGTTTTGGCACTAGCAAAAGGCGTGATTCCAAAAAGAAGCAATAATGGGATTTGGCTGCAAAACGGACCAAAAAATTACTGGAAATGGAATGTTGATGATTTAAATTATTCTACGGAATATGGCGGCAACAAGCAAATTCATGATTTTAACAACGGAATAAGTTTGTCTGAAGAAGAAAATGTATCTGACAGAAAACAGATAGGAATTGCATCGTTAAAAAGAATGAGATTTGATCCAAGAATAAAATCTTCAACGTATGTTCTTGGCGCACCATCAAGTCCTATTCGTATTGAAGTAAAAAGACAAACAAGAGCATACACAACTACGAACAGAACAGGTGGTCAAACAACAGTGCCAGTAATGCTCCAGCAAATAATGATGTTTCGAGAAGGATTAGGTGGCAAAAAATTTGTAATTTCAAAACACACGTATTATTATCCTTCAAATGTGTCAAGCGGAAATGGTATAAAAAAATTCAATAATTATGTTGACAGTACAGGAAAAGTGCAATCAATGATTATTCTTGCCGAATATACGGCAAGAAGACAAAGATTTCAATCAATTGCCAAAGAACAGGCAAGTGCAAATATTGCCGGAGGAAAAAAAATCCTTGCTAGCAAAGTAAAAATAAATGGGTCTGCAAGGGGATTGATGGAATCAACAGGGCCTGTTATCGAACCAAATGGAAGCCCTCTAGACCCTCGTCACATTGACGGATATGCTCATGATCAATATCCTGAATTTACTTATGATGATTCACAGAAAAATATTCCGCAAGATGCATTTGAAGATTATTCTGCATCTACAAGCAATGTTGTTTCAAAAGGAGATGAAGTACATATAAATTGTCCTTGGACAGATGACGCCGTAGATTCCAGCGTAAGACAAGTAAAATCATTAATAAGTGACGACAAGGGAAAACCAAAGGTTGTATTTCCCGGATCAAATTTTTTGTCGAAAATATTCGACGAAAACAAAAACCATGTTTGGGGACTAAAAGCAAATAATTTTATTACTCCCATGCAAACTTTATTTGGAAGAAATAATGGATATGGTTCTGAAGATTTTTCGGGAATAAATTCCGGAAGAGTGCAAAGAGCAAGAGAAATAACAGGTCTTCTTGGCCAACCGCAACAAATATCACGACTTGCAGAACAATGGTTTAAAAATCTTGCCAAATCCAATGTAATGCTTTACTTTGTTCCTCAAAGTCCATTGATGTTTGCTCCCATACCGACCAGATCACTTACAACAACAGGCAAGGATCTTTCAATGGTTGTCCCAGCAGTAACTTTTTCAAGTAGCAAGGATGCCAATGACATTTTATTCTTGCCGCAAGCCCGAGCTTCTCAAGACACAACAGTTAAAACAAAAGATACTGATACCGATGATGGATGGAAAACAAAACTTTTGAATGGGAAAAGTGGAACAATAGACAAAAGCAAAGAATTGGGTTTTTCTTCCAGTGTAAATTTTCAAGGAAAAGATTTTGAGACGGCAACACAACGTAGGCCTTCTACATTTGTTGTAATTGGAACAACCACCACAGGCAATCGCAGTAAAGATATGGAACATATGTATCTGGCAATGGGAATGGCAGCAAATGTTGGGTTTGCAAACAATATAGGAAATAACAGAACCTCACCTGTCGTTCCACTTAGTGAACAAATAGACGGTTTGATGACATTGGCTACTGACCAACTTTACGGGAAAAAATATGTAGACGCCGTTGCAGGGATACAGGATTCAGATCTAGCATCTTCAGATCCATCACTATTGTTGAAACAGAAAAAAGCAATTTTCTTTGCAAAAGCATACATGAGATATGTTTATCTAAAAACAAATCCAAATGGTAGTGCTCCTTTTCCTGAAGTTGATGACTTCGCGACTAATATTCCGGTTACTGAACGAGGTTCGTATAATACTGTAATAAAATCAATCAAAGCTATTGTTGACAAACATTGTGAAGCTTCGTATAGTCCAAATAATCAAACATCAATACAGGGAAAATCATTGAAAGAGGATGTTTCGAAAGAAAAAATCGAAAGAGACTCGACATTGACGCGAGACGCTATTGGTTATACGCCAAGGCGTAGTGTAATAGAAAAAGTAATTTCCAGTTACACAAATGGATCGTCACAAAGACTGCAATTAACCGATTTCAAGATAATTACTGTTGAAGGAAAAAAATTTAGTGACTTGAATAAAAAACAAAAATATCAATGGATTGATAAACTATCTGAAGCAGCAGGACAAAGTCAAATTCAATTCAATCCACTGAATTTCAATGGCAGAAACACATGGAATTTTATTCTTGATATGCAAGATGAAAGAAATGCCAAGGTAAATTCACTTTTTGATAATTTTGGAATTACTCCCAATACTGGCACTCGTCCTGCGGGAATAGGAACTTTTGACGATGAATCATCCAAAGTACTTGCTCTCTATGGCGTGTACAGCAAAGAAAAAGAAATGTATGAGAATTGGGCAAATAATTCTGACTTTGAAGGAATAAGAAGAAAACTTTTTGATGGAATAAAAGAAAAAAAACTGGAAACTGATAGTCCGGATTCACCCATCACAAGAGCAGATGTGGTTGCAAGAATTCGGGAAGAAACAGATGACGAAAACGAACAAAATCGCATGATGAAAGCAATGTTTTGGAGAACTTTTCTTACTTCAGAATATGATGGATCAACAGGAGGAGATGTTTACAAAAAATATTTAGAAAACATGGGCATTTCAATGCCTCAACAAATAAGTCAAGAGCTTCAAGAACACATGGATACTCAAACAGGAAAAGTAAAATACATATTTAGGGGAGGGTTTTCAAATTATGGCAAAAATACTGACCAAATACCCGACGATGTATTTAAAGATCCAGCAAGAGTAACTTTGTCTTTTACGGAATGGACAAAAAAAATACTTGGACATATCAATGGCGACCAAAGTGAACCATTTTTTAACGCTTGCACTCAAATAAGTTCCGCAAATTCGTGATCAAGGAAAAAAAATGAAATCCATAATGAATTTTTCCAACATATTGAGTCCTGCTCTTGGACATTGGAATCTTCTGCCCTCCGGAAAAATTAGCTACATGATTGGATCATTTCATGATTCTCATCCTCATAAAAAATTGCATGAAACAACATCAAACATAAAAGATTTGAAAAAAGTACTTGTTCACGGATTGGAATCCGAACATTATGATGACGGATCCTACAGAATATCCAATGAAAAAATAAAGCACGGAAAATTACACGATCTTGCAAAACAGATGACAGAAAAATTACACCAAGATCACGAATCATCAACTTCTGCAATGGGCAACCTTCCTTGCAAAACTTTTACATTTGGATCATCAAATTTAAAAGTACAAATTATCAATGATGATGGAACAACGTTAATTATTCTGAGGGAAGCAAATCATCATCCTGTAGTGTGTGAAATTGCCAAATATGGAAAAGACACAAAAGAAGAAGCATTACGAATTGCCGGTGAATATCTGGCGCATGAACATCACAGAGCTTCGTTGGCAATTCATGGTAATGGTATAATAACGCATGCTCCTGATCATATCATGTTTAACGCAAGTCCATTGGAGTATTGGCCAGTATATGAAAGCAATATATTTTTTAATTCTCCTAACCTAGCATTTCTTGAACACACGAAAGAGTAAAACTACAAATGGAAAACAAGCAATCATTAATTCCATTTTTTTCCATTCCAGACAAATTAAAAAGTTTTTCTGAGATTTTGCATAAGGCTCAATCTCCCAGTATTTCTGTGTTCAAGAAACTTGATCCTGTATTTTTTAATTTGCCGATTGATTCCGTTTTGCCTTCTTTCCTGAACAAGGATCCGCAAATTGTGAATCAAGAATTAATTTTTGCGCATGAACTAAAAAATATTTTTCCTCCTCAGGTTTTTTCCGAAAATGATTTGTTGGAAATATCAAGAAAATTATTTTCCTACATGAAACTGTACGCATATTGCAACAAAAAAAATATTCCAAGCGGAGATGTTCAATTGCTTCTTTCTCTTATATCAAACATTTACACAAAAGATCAAATATTGAAATTTGGAAAAGCAATATCAGAAAAATACAAACTTCTGATGAATATTCTTTCTTCCTATCAAAAGAAAGGAAAATTCAATTTTTATGTAAAAAATCCCGATATGACATCCAGAGATGAGAATGAGACTTCTGAACATTGGGGTGATGGCTCATATCTTTCAACAGGCGTATGGTCGTATGAAAAGCAGGATATGGATTTTTTGCCAAACATGAGGGCAACATTTTCGCAAAAAATGCGTCATCCCCATCATGACTTTGAAATGTCTCTTGCAAATGACATGTCAACAAGCACCATTATTGCTGAAGCAGAATTTCTGGAAAAAGCCATAATTTTTGATTCAAATGGATTCATTTCTGAGGACGAAAGAAAGAAAAACAGGAAAAATTCATTTTTGTATGTGTTTGAGCAAGTAAAAGAATCTTCAAATTGGCAAAAATATGTCAATAAAGACATGCATACGCTTCGATGTGAGATAAAGAATAATCAAAAAAGAAAAATTTTTTCAATAGCTTGCAGAACATTCAGGGGCATTACAGGGCTTGATGAAAGCTGGATCATTGAAATATACGACAAGAATGGGAAAAAAATAGGTCAAATATCCACAAATTTTCAAGAAATGCATTTTATTAAACATGTCGCACGACCTTGTGCGTCATTTATTTCTACATACATGATGTCAGAACTGGCAATGTATGTGTATTCTGCAGCAAGAAACATGGCCTTGCCACATAAAGCAGTTTGTGCTCCAAATGCAAATCCTTGGAGCGCGATGAGGTTTTCGGGGTATATTTCGTATGTTCCTTCTTCTTCAATAGGACAAGTTGCTTCCAAGGTATCAATTATTGCTCCATCATATTTTCCCACAAGATCCATGAATCCTATTGCAAATATTTTGGACAAGCAATCACACGAGATGAAAAACGAGTTGCTCAACCCTAATATATGGTGGCATACATTTTTAACAGGCGCAATTGTCAAGGCGATTTCAGAAAATTCCTACAGGGTGGAATATCCGGGAAGTAATTTTCATGTAGATGTTCATTGGCAACATATTTCTAAAGGACATATTGTTACGCTCTTTAACAATTTTTTTGAGCAAGTGCAAGAGATATTCATTGCTGCCGAAGAAGAAGATCGAGAAAATATCATTGGTCTTGTCGCATTGGCAAAAGCAATGAAAATTAAAAATGCTCCAGATTTTACTGATTTTGAATATACCGTTAACAATGAAATTCTTTTTGAAGCCTCTTTGGAAAACATGAAATCAGAATCAATACTTGGGAAAAGAGTTGCTCCGGCAACCATTACCATTCCATCAGTTCCCATATCGTATTCGATAAATGATGCAAGTTCTATCATTGTTAAATATGGAAACATGGAAAGAGTAAACGGAAATCTTACTGATTATGTAAGTATTTTTGAGAAAAATGAACTATTGAGTCTTTCTCCTGAAAACAATACAATACAAGACTATAAAGAATTTTTTTCCATAGTTTCCAATTTTTATGAATCTCAAATAATATCATCAAAAATAAAAGATCAGGAATCTGCAGTAAAACTTATCAATTTTGTTCCAATTATTCATGCAGTGCATACAACTGCCATGAACGCCAAGGACAAGATGCTTGTTCCAAGCTTGATCAAAGTTACCGAATTTGATATTCCGGCAAATGCTTCAGACAAAAAAACATATTTTGACTTCATCAAAGTTGATAATCAAAAATTTAATTTTTCGTATTCCGTGCGGTTACATGCTGAAAGAATCTCAAAAGAAACTCCTTCTCCAAGCAAAACAAAGAAAGTCGTTCCTAGTGACTTTTCAAAAATATATTCATTTTCAATTTCCTGCACAGACAATAACGGAAATCCAATATTCTTATACAAACCAGAAAGGCAATTTGCATTTGGAAATGTAAGCATTTTTTCAAGCCTGCAAATGATTGTTTGTGGATATCTTCCAGATTTTATTTTTTGGGTTAACACTGAAGGAATAAATGCTCAAAAAAATATGAGAATTTCTTCTGGAAGCTACGCAAAAACATCAGAAAAATTATTTTCTGCCAGCAAAACAGACACCATTGAGTGGGAAATGCCATTCTTGCCAGATAACACCATGATGTCTGCTCAATATGAGACAGTAAAATCTTGGCTGACACGTCAGTTTCCTTCATTGAAAGGAATGCAACAAGGACCGGGACACAAGAATATTGACGTATTGACTCATTCGTTAAATTGCGCCACTCTTGTTGATGTCACAAGACCAAATGGCTATTGTCCTGCCAAGGAGATTCAAAATGATCGCTCAATACGCGTCCTGCGTGTTGCAGCGCTACTTCATGACATTGGCAAAGCTTCTCGTGAAGATGGAGGAGTTGGCGGCGTTTCAGAGGAGCATGCAAAATATTCTTCAATCCTTGCTGAATCATTTGCGTCGGAATTTTTCTTCAATCCCGAAGAAAAAAAAATGTTCATGAAAATAATTCGTTATCATGATGCTTTTGGCAAGGCTCAGACAGGAAAATTAGGATCGGTAGATGATGCGATTTCACATCTTGCAAAAATTGCTGGCGATCAACACACTGCGCAAATGCTTTATCACGTTTATCGTTGTGATGTTGATAGTATTCCGGAATTTGGAATAGAAGGGAAAAATGTTTCTGAAGAAATTTCTGAACATACTTTTGTTTCTCCTGAAATTCTTCTTCAAATGATTTGTGAATACATGCAAATAAATAAGTTCTTTCCTGTAAATATTGAACAAATTTGGGAATCAGAAAAATCAATGATGGCTGGGAAAAAAATACCTACACAAAACAGGAAAACAATACTTTCGGGTGAATTTGTTCAAAAAGTCAATGATTTTAATGATGGAATCCCATTGTTTTATGGAGAGTCTGTTTTACATTCTTATAATCCTCAATACTTCAAAAAAATGAAAACAGTTATCAATCAGATAAAAACAAATCCGGCAATTTCCTATGCTCGCGATTTGGGAATGAGTTATGATGGAGCAACAGGCTCAATTGCTCGATGTTTTGTCTGGACAAACAAAAATTCTGTAAATAACATGTTTTTTCTTGGTATGAAAAATTATCTTGGATTGTCTTATTCGGGATTGCATGCTCTGGTGAACTCTCCAATAAAAAACAAAGAATCAATTGCTTCTATCATGTCTTCAATAAATAATTACGAAAAAATCGTTGATGATAAATACATGATTGTATTTGATTATCATATGGGAAAAGTAATAATGCAAAAAGATTTGGAAGAAACATATTTGGCGTGGAAAAAATGGAAACAATCAAAAAATGGAAGTTCACTTTTTTCTTTGACATTGACAAACAACGATATGTTTGACATGGAAAAAGTAGCATTGCACATGGGGTATTCCACTATTATCAATAATGATGGAACAATAGTTTGTGCAGATTCAAGCAGAATAGCGATCATTGGTGCGTATGAGGTTCGAGCAAATACTTCAGAAGTTGCTCCAAGTGACATGGCATCTGAAAAATATTACGGAGATAATCCGGCAACTATTTCTGTCTTGTTGCCTATGGGCAACAAGGAAAAAGTATTATTGCCAAAACTTGATCATTCGGAAATATTCATTTCAAATAATCACACACACTTTTTGTCAAACAATGTGTGGAATGCCAAACCAATGGAAGAACAACCAGAAAAGAATATGTCCAGATGAATAATCCTACAGTCTCAAGTAATTTTTCCGTAAAAATACCTGTGCCATCCATCGTCGAAAATCAATTTGGATCAAGATTGTCTGATACGGCAAATAGGGATTGGGCAAAATTTTTCATGGATGACTTATCCAAAAAATTGGAACCATACCGTTCACCTCTTCCTCAGAACATACTGTCTCGTCCAGAACAAGTTGTTGACATGATGGCATGCTTGGGTGTTGAAAGAGTAGATCTTCCAAAAATGCCAAATGGCAAACACGTCGTTTGGTGGTATTTTTTACAATTTAAATCATGCATTGGATGCATATATCTTTCTGAAAAAAACAGCAAGGATCCATTGAAACGCAAATGCCTAAATCCAAAAATAAAAAACTTTCAGTTTCTTGTGTATGCCTCAAGCATGGATACGTGTCCTCATTGGCGAGCAGGATATGATGAAAATCTCATTGAAGAACAGAAATCCATGGGAATGAATGAGTCAGCATACATATGGGCGTCATTAGTCGCATTGGGTATTTGCGACAAACCTTCTCATTTGTTGTTGCCCATGGTAGGAATACCACAGATTTTACGAGCAACTCCGGAAGTCATTCATGCAACAGATCTTCATAATAAAATTATTTATAATTATTTACAATTGTATTATTTGAATCAAGCGGGACACAAAATAGATGATGAAGATATGAGTTCTATGCCTTTGGAAAATCTTCCAGTCATAAAAGCCGAAAATTTTGATACAAATGTCGTACAATCCGGAGTGGTGATGTAACTATGAAAAAGTTAAAAAAATCCCAAAAAGATATACTGCCAATTAATTGGTATTGGCCTAAAGATGACAAGGATTTTTCGTTGCTCAGCGATAAGATCGTTGAAAATACTACTACTCTAGATAATGACAAAAAAATTGCAGAAAATACTGAAAAACTGATCAATGATGCCAAAAAGAAATTGAGCGGCAAAACCGTCATTGGGAAACTTGTAACAACTGAGGATTTTGAGAAACTTCTTTCTCCATCCGTAGAAGATCACACAATCGAATCAGCATTTGGCGCAAAAAATGGCGACAACAAAAAATACAATGCTGCAATGCAAATTGCATTATCAGGAAGAATGTTGGCACTACAAAAAGCCATAGCAAGAGCAGGACTCCCTGATGAATTTTTGCTTGAAGACAATTCATTGAAAAAATCTTTTCAATCAAAAAAAAACATTGATGAGTCATTAAGCAAAGCCAAAAGAAAAGCAGGATATGCAGGAAGAGGAAGATCTTCTTGGAATGTTTTGCCTCAAAATTCACTGGATCTTCTTAACAGAAAACAACTTGGAATACTTCCGCGTATTGTCCCTTCTTGGGGAGGAACGGTTGATCCAGATAATCCTGAAAAAATCAACTATTCAGGAAAAGGAAGCGCTGCTGGATGGAACATCTTGCAGGCCATCGGAAATGCAACGACGTTTGCTGGTATTTATGGAGCCGATATTATCAATCATGGTCTTTCCGGAATGCTTGGAACAAATCATTATGGAAGAGGCGTTTTGCCTATTAATTCTTTTAAGAATTTTGCACAAGGCAAAGGGGCCATAGCAAGCAATGTCATGGGAGCGGCAAGGCCTACAAGCAAGTACGATCCAAGTACCGGAGGATACGAGCAAACAGGATGGGAAAGATCTGCGTATGGAAATGCTCCCACTGCACAAGTGCAAAATTATTATGACGATATTGATCCACTAACTCAAGTTTACACTCCCGGCTCAAGAATAAAGTCTCAAATGAGAGCAATGAAAAATCACGAAAATGAATTTGACAAATATCAGGCATCTTACGCTCAACATTTAGGTTCTCTCATTGACAGGGCAAGATCTACATATGGAAATGAGATGCAAAATCATGATCAAAGTTATACTCCTGTATGGAACGACATGACAAATAATTTGCAAGAAAAAAGAAAAATATGGGAAGCATCAAATTCGGGAATGACTTGGAATATGAATGCACTTGATAATTGGCATCACCAAGACGCTAATGAAGAATTATATAAACAAAAGTTGATAGATGCACAAATAGACAAAGCAAAAAAACTTTGGATGTCCAATTATGATCCTGCTAGACGTGGCATAACAAGCGCATCAGGTGAAAAAATGGTTCCTGCTAATCTGTTTTTAGACAGAAATGGACGCCGAGTTCAATCTGCAAATCCAAGAGGACAATTTGCAACAGGAGTAAATAATAAGTTTTCAGAATCATTGAAATCTCCGTCAGTAATAACAAAAGATCCACATTGGCATTATGCATATGAAAATACTTATGGAGTTAATTTTATTCCAAATCCAAAGCCAATTCCTTGATATTAATTTTTACTTAGGAGACAATCATGGAAACATCAGCGCAAAAAAGATATGAAGCCAAATTAAAAGCCAAAGCACAAAGAAGAGCTTTGTTGAATCTCCATAATGAAAAAAACAAGATGACAAGGAATCCAATGGAAAGAAGTCTGACAAATAAAATTGAAAATAGTCTTGCCCGTTTGGAAAAAAGCGGAAATTCATTTGAGACAGCAATTCCCATGCCCATGATCATGGGTGGTGGAGGTTTTGATTGGGATGCGCCAAAAGAAAATACTTTTGTCATTGTTCCAATAAATAACAAGAAATCGTCTCTTCATGGAAGATTTGTCGTTCTTGAAAAAATGGGCAATGGACTGTACAGAATTGCCAAAAAAGAACACCGTAAAGAAATGTCAGAAGAAGAGGAGAAAAAAATGGAGGAAAAAAAGCGTAAAATTGCCAACACAGATCTTGATAAAGAACGCATTGAGAAAGCCAACAGAGCTGCGGCATATTCTAGAACATACATGACTAATTCTCCCGGAGGAGGACATGCCAGAGGATTGGCACCTTCGTCGGTACGGAAGATGAAAAGACTCAAAATGTCTCAATCTGAACAGACTGCTCATGAAAGACGTAACCGTTTGGAAAAAGCCTTAGATAAATGGAAATAATTCATGAAAAGGGTTGGACCAAGTTCATCATTGCCAATTAAAAATTCAGGCATGAAAACAACAATAAGTTCTTTGCCCGGTCAAAGAGGGTCAAGGTACTATGGTGATCCTCCCAAGAATATCCAGAAAAAAATATCATCTTCTCCTTCTTCGGCAAAAGCAACAAACATAGAAAATCAACTTCGATATGCATTGCTAAGAAAAGGAATAAATTTTATTGAACAAGCAGACATAGGACCATGGTCAATTGATTTTTTTCTGCCAGAACACAATGTCGTCATTGAGGCCGATGGAGAATTTTGGCACAACAACATGAAAACGAGGATGAAAGACAGACGCAAAGATTCATGGTTAATGGCAAAAGGATATAAGGTTTTTCATTTTGAGGGAAAGCAAATTACTGATGATGCCAACGCCTGTGTTGAAAAAGTGATAAAGTCCTTTCAAGCAATTGTGGTGGAAGAGCAGGATCAACAAGATAATGAAGAAATTAAGACCTTAGAAGATAACAATGAAGATGAAGAATATGAACGATGGATCACAAGAAGATGAAAAACAATCTGCCCTCATTGAAAAACTTCAAAAAAGCCTGCAAAAACCACATGTGTCTGTCTCTGGAAATTTTGTTTGCACCAATCCGCAATGCAAGACAAGAATGGTAAAATCAAACGCAACTCTTGAGGTAAATTCTGTTGTTCACAAAGCGGTAATGATTAATTCAAAAACAAAAGTATTTATTCTTGGAAAATCACTTGTTCTAGAATGTGTTTGTGGAACACGATATAGCATAGATAATCAAAAAGAACAGGAAAAATAAAATGCAAATATCTGCTATGTCAATAAGCGCCAATGCAACTGAATATAGCAGGTACGAAGAAAACAGGAACACCATTGTTGTTTCTGTATCATTTACTGGAACAGTGACGGCAGGTGAATCATTTACCGTAAAAATAAAGAAAATTGCGTCGTTGAATTATCCCGAGCAATTTTGCACCGTAATGAGCAAGCCTGTCATAGTTACTTCAGGAATTGTGACAGACAGAAAATTCTCCGTATCTTTTCTTCTCGGTTCTGATGACTTGGACAAGGATGCAATAAATCGGGCAATTTCTGGAAAATACAGGGTATCAGTAGAAAATTCCGTCGATGCATCTCAATACTGGGAAATGACATCCAAGGTTACCATTACCTTGTTGACAACAAAAAAATTAAAGGAATCATGGTTGTTTGGTGTTTCACTCAAGGCAAAGGAAATTCTTGCGCCGAAATTTCAACCAAAGGTCATAACTGGATTGACCATCGATGAAGTTTCCTATGGAATCATTCCCGGCGTAAAATTATTCACATTGACATATCTGAATCCCAATTGGAAACTTGAATGGTCAGACGATGATCCAATAATCATTGAACCAAATACCAATACTCAATATATAATGACTGATCAGTCAACAATAAATTACATGCTTGTTACAGTGGATTCATCTCTGCTGCCAACCGTTAACAAGACAGAAAACATTCTCATCACTGAGTCAATGATGAACGATGAAATGATACAAGAAAGAATAAGAAACTCAATAAGATCGGTTGAATCAAAATTAGGGTTTCCTATTGAGCCATACATATACACGACGCTTCCTGCAACACCCAGTTACGCAGATGACCACATGGGTCAGATGCGACAGGAACTTCATTGGGATAGGATCGGAAGGCCCGTTGATTATCGCGTCAGTGGGAACGCAAACAATTGGCCGGGATTCCGATTCCCGCAGCAATGGTGCCTCAAGATTCATCGTCTTGTTGGCTATTTCGGGGTAAACAAACTTGTGGAGGTTGATGGAGACTGGTACAACAACACGGTTGACAGGATGAGCAGTTTTGTCACGCTTGTCCCTTCAATACGTAGTTTTGTAAGCTGGACAGTATTTGCAAATCCAATGCTATCTCCTTTTTACATGAGGAATGATCTGCCTTCATTCTGGAATTACACCGCAACATTCGGCTTGCCTGATCTTGAGCAAAATGACCGTGCGGTTGTTCTGGAGCTTGTTGCACGGGTTGCCACGAGTGCGATACTTACTGAGGCAGGAAGAGCCTATCAGGGTGGTGTGGGTGGAGAATCCGCGTCAAGGGATGGCCTGTCAAGCAGCCTTTCCTATAATCCGGGTGGCCCCTATGCGACAACCATTCAGGCACATGAGCAATGGATACAGATGGAGATTCCGAGAATCAAATCCAAACTGGGTGGTTTCCTCATGGGTGTCATAGGAGCGTAAATGCCAATCCATATTCCCTTTCACACTCGGATGATATTGTCGCATGGCGAAGTCATTACTCATTATCAAGGGCAACTGTGTACCTGTTCCCCAACGGGCAAACCAGAAGATGCCAATATCACTTGTGTTCGTTGCAATGGTCTAGGAATGTACTGGATAAATCCCAAGAAGATTGTTGCCATCATCACTGGACTTGATTCTGACAGGACAGGAAGGATGTGGTTGCAGACTGGAATGGCGCTTCCTGAAGACATGTCCTGTTCTCCCTTGCCTAATAGCCAAAGAAGATTCAAGGATTATGACAAGATTATCCCTACATGGAGCAGAGGATTTCCGTATCCGGGGGAATTGCTTATTCGCGGCAAAAAAGACAAACTGATTTACACTCCGGTAAAAAAAATACTTCGTGTTTCTCAAATAAACTCAGAGACAGGAACGGAAACAACATGGGAACAGGATGTAGATTACGTGCTTGGAGGAGCTGAGGGAAAAACCTTGCTATGGAATTCCAACGAAACATCTCCTGCATTCGAGACAGTCTACGCCGTTGTCTATGAGCCAAGATTCGAGTTCGTGTCATGGACTCCCCCAGCTCCCCGGTGGGAAAAAGGCAGGGATCTCGGACTTCGTGTATTATTGAGGAAGGCGCACCTCCCATGGCCGTCCAGCAACTGGGGGTAAGCGCACTACTTAGGAGATAGGCGATGTCAGCATACGCACAATCCAGTGGGTTTCGTTCCTCAGGCGGAGGAAGGGATTCCGGGCCATCGTACAATCAGGTACTTCAGGAAATCCGCAACGCAGGAATGATTTCTACCGACACTTCCATGGAAGTGCCCCCAACTCCCGCGAATGAGTATCTTTGCGTGATCAAGGCCGAGGTGGTCATGCCTCCATTGCGCGAAGGCGATCCTAATCGTCGTTACACATCCATGGGAGCAGCGTACCCTCGCAAGAACGGGGCCAATGTCATTCATGGCGTATCCAATCCTTCTTTCTACATGCACATTGCCGAGTCAAGGGCAAAGAAGCGTGCATGGATGGATGCACTCGGCCGCAATGATGGTCTTGAGGAAAATATCCGGGAGGAGGTGTTTGCGGAGCGTAATGCAACCATCAGCCGCGCAAACGTTGTTCCTGCCCTTCCTGTAACGTGGCGGATGTCTGATGATGCCGCAACAAAGATCAGCACAGCACTTGACATTCCGTTTGACGAGGCAAAGAACATGTCCCGTGAAGAGGCTGCAGCTGCTGTCACGAAGATCAAGAGCATGACCCAGCCAAAGAACACGGAAGATAACCCTTTCTAATTTTCAAAAACATCAAGGCCTTTTGTCGGTTATGAAAAAGGTATTATATGAGTAGTACGAAATAGGGTTATTGCAGATTGCAAAAGGACCATCTTCGTCGCTAGGAATGTATTGCATTCTCGGTGATAAAGATGGTCTGTTTTTTTTGAGGATGGCCAAAAACAATGAATCAGCTTGAATCTCTGAAACAACATCGGCAAAGTTTGGTAAGCGAGGGCGTCACTGCGACATTTCAGGTTCCGCTCATGTTTAGCAAGGCATTTGTTGGTCAATATACGAACAAGACCGGTGATATCAAGACAGGTCGCATCATCGAGGGTATTGCGTCTACTGAAGACAAGGATCAACAAGGGGAGGTTGTCATTCAGGACAAAATGGATTGCTCGTATTTGCTCGAAAAAGGATATTTGAATTGGAATCATAGTCACGCTCCAGAAGACCAGATTGGAAAGCCCCTTGAAGTCATCAAGCTTCCGGGTGGCCCAAATACACCAAATGGACTTCCTGCCACATTTTTCCGCGCACTCCTTTTCGAAAGCATGCCAAGATCCGAAGCAGTCTGGGGTCTTTCCAAGGCTCTGGAGGATGCATCAGGGATTGGAGAAGACCGTTTCCTAGGGTTCTCCGTCGAAGGCGGAGTTCGGGTCCGTCAGGGAACGGTTCTTGCTGAAACAGTGGTTCGTCACATGGCGGCAACACATGAACCTGTCAATGCCCAAGCGGTAGCCCGTTGTGTCATGGCGAAAAGCCAAGGATTCAAGGTTCAGGACTCAGTGATGATTGACACCCTTGACAATAATGTTCCTCATTTCATTTTCAAGAGCTTTGGCGAACTTGTGAAGTCCTTGTATTTTGAAAAAACGTTTGGGCTTGGCAATACAGGAAACATGGGGCCCGGATCAACTGGGCCTGCTGTTTTGACAACAGAAAATCTTGTTTCTCAAACTGCCCAGAGGAAGAAAATGGATGCAGCAGTGGGTAACTCCCGTCTTAAGAAATCGCTGTATTCCATGGACGATTTTACAGAAATTATCTCCATGTTGTATGATGATTGCATGGATGATAATAACTGCAAAATGAATGAACAATTCAAGAAAGGATATCAAGGAGCATTAGATCATCTTGTGTACTGTTGTGGAATACAGCCAATGTTGGCTGCTGAAGTTCTTGCCAAGAACTCCAGATTATTCAAGGCTCAAACTATCCATTAAGGAGAAAATTTATGGCTAATGAAATGAACGCGGCTCGTGCCAAGTTAGAAAGGGAATTGAATCAGCATAACATCCCTGATGCGTTGTCCGTTTTGGACAAAGCTGTTTCCGGGTTGATCGATCTGGCCAAGAGTGGCACGATCACCGACAAGGGAAATCTTCAGGGTAAGATTCTGACTTCGCCTTTTGGAAAGGAAATCGATGGCGGATCGCCTGACATCCTGAGAATGGGCAAGCGTGGACTGATCAATCCCGAGAAGTTTGCGGGTGTCTATTCCAATGCGCAGAATGTCGAAGGAAGCAGCAACAAGCGCAGGGGCAAGCATGCCAAGAATCAGCAGAGCACTGCTCTTCCCAAGATGGGCAAGGCCATGCCGGGTGGACCTCCTCCGGGTGGACCGATGGGTGGACCTCCTCCGGGTGGACCGATGGGTGGGCCTCCTCCGGGTGGACCGATGGGTGGACCTCCTCAAGGTGGACCTCCTCCGGGTGGCGAGGATGACGAGGGCGGAGACATTCCTTGTCCTCCGGGCATTGATCCCGCCATGTGGGCCAAGCTCACCCCAGAACAGAAGCAGATGGTGATGCAGGAACTGCAGCGCCGAATGCAATCCCAACAGGGTGGTCCGGGTGGTCCGGGTGGTCCGGGTGGTCCGGGTGGTCCGGGCGGAATGGGTGCCGGTGATGGTGCTCAGGGTGCCGATGATGACATGGACCCAGAAGAAGAAGAAGATGGCAAGGGTATGCCCATGGGTAAGGCATACGGTCGTAACGACGATGACGATGACGATGACGACGACGAAGACGACGAATACGACGAAGAAGACGACGATGACGAAGAAGACGACGAGGACGATGCGGATGGCGATGGCATAGATGATGAGGACGAGGAAGAGGATGAAGAGCAGGATTCACGTCTTCGAGCAATGGCCCGTGCCAGAGCGAAGAAGAAGATGACCAAGAAGAGCTTTTCGCCTGTTCAACTCGGTGATATTCACAAGGCTCTCGTTGATGGTCCTGACGGTGCCCGAGTCGCCGAAGTTGTCGAAGCCAGCAAGGAACTTGCTCAGATGGTGAATGTTTTCGGACGTTTCCTCTCTGACATTTCCGAGCAGGTGGAGGCAGTTCGCGAAGAGCAGTATCAGTCCACGGCAATGCTTGCCAATGCGGTAAGCACTGTTGTCAAGTCTCAAGCCGCACTTGCCTTGGGTCTTGAAAGAATGGCGAAATCCACAGCTGCGCTTGCACAAAACGGTGGAACATTGAACAAGTCCTTTGCCAATGGCGGCGAAGACATGCGCGAAATGAACCCCGGAGTGCTCATGAATGGCAGGGTTCTTGTTGAGGGTCAGGCCCTTCGCAAGGCAAACGTCATGATCGATGACACAGGTCGTGCAATTGTCGATGGAACGGACACTGAGCAACGTCTTACCAAGTCGTTGGTTGGTTCCATCATTCAACAATCTGTTCTTGATGGCGAATTTTCGCCGAAAGAAGCCCTGCGGTGGTTAACTGAGACTGATAGTCCGACTACTGGTCCAGTGGGAGTGTTCAAGCAGCTTCCTCCGAAGTTGCAAGAGCGGATCTTGAACAAGGCGCAGTCTTACTAAAAAGGAAAAAGGAGAACTACTATGTCGCTTTTAACAGAATTCCCTTCGGGGTACCGCAGGCCGGAGCCCCTGAACAAAAGCTTCGATATGACTGTCCGGGACTGGAGCCGTCAGCAGTTCGGAGGAGATGACATCGTTGACGAGATTCGCAAGGCTCTCAACACGGGTATTGTCACCACGGCTGGATCGAATCAGTATGGTCCTGTCTACCCAAACTCGGGTGGTCAGGGAGCTGGACAAGGCAGTGCATTGCGTCTTGAGAACCTTGACAACACGATGACAAGCGTTCTTGCGACTGCCGAGCATCTCAAGATTTTTCGCTTCCTTCACAAGGAGCCGTCGAAGCAGCCATTCTATCAGTGGAACCGTCGTGATTCCTATGGTTCGACCAGAGGACATTTCGGATTTGCCGAAGGTGGCGCTCCTACGGGTGGAGCTGGTCAGTGGAGCCGTAATGGGGCATACGTGAAGTTCCTCGGAACTCGCGGTGGTGTGACTCATCCGGCAGTGCTGACCAACATCCTTGGCGGAATGTCCGTCGATCCGGTTGCTGAGGATCAGCTTGGCCGCACCATGGATTTCATGCAAAGAATCGAAAGAGCCGTCATGTATGGTGACGAAGCGATTCTGGATGCTTCGGGTTCGGATTCGAACTATGATGGTCTTCTCAAGCAGCTTACAACCAAACGCAAGAAGAACATCATTGACATGAAGGGCAAGCCGCTCACGATGGATGTTCTGGCGAATACTGCTTCCCGTCTCGTGACGGAAGGCAAGCTTCTTTCGTTTCAGGATGTCACATTGTTCATGAGCCCGCAGAACATCGAGGATTTTGGCAAGCTGCGCTACTCTACACAGTTGGGAAGCATCAATAACGTTGCCAACGTTCCGTTTGGACCGGGCACCAGTGTTGATCGCTCTGATCTTTCGACTTCGGCTCGAACCAATCTTCTCGCCGGTTTGTCGATTGTCGGACAGTCCACATCGTTCGGAGTCATTCCTTTCGAGTGGTCGATCTTCACCGAGCCGGTGGAAGGTGGAGCCCCGCTTACCACTGGTGATTCTGGAACTGGTGTTCCTGCTGCTCCTGCGTCTGGTGGTCAATTGGTCATCACTGCGGCGCATAATGCTTCATCTGGCTTTGTTTCCAACATGGAAGTTGGCTACTATGCCTATGGCATCTCGGCAGTAAGTGATGCAGGTGAAAGTGCACCTACGGCTGTTATATATGGCGTAGCAGTATCTGGCACTACCGGCACCAATATCGCTTCTGCTACAGGTCTTACTGATCTTGCACTGAATAGTGTTGCCAATGTAACTTCGACAGTTTCGCGAACTGAGGTGAGCGTTGCTGCTGGAGATTCGGTCATTCTTACTGTTCCTGCGGTTGATAAGGCGAAGTCTTTCCGAATCTATCGTTGCAAGTTGAATGCTTCCGGAGAAGCGACTCCGGGATTTGGTGCTACTGACAGCAGTGGTGCCAATCGCTGGCAGTATGTCGGACATCTTCCGGGAACGGCTGGTACGTTCACGGATCGCAATGGCACGCCGGAGTTGTACAACAACTTCCGTGGTGGCACGAACATTGCGCCGCTGATCTGCCGCAATTCGGCTGACCTCTGTATCGCGCAGATGTCGCCACTGCTCAAGATGCCGCTCGCTCCGACGAACACCACGTTTGAGTACTTGCTGCTTCTGTATCATACACTTGTTCTCAAGTCGCCTGAGCGCCAGTTCATCTTCAAGAACGTTGGTGCGCTCAACTAATACTGCTATACTTCAATAGCGTTGAGAAACCGCCGGGGAAACGGGTAACCATTCCCGGCGGTTTTTCTTTTTCAGGAAAGAGGATTTTCATGGCCAGAAAAAGTGCAGAACAGCTTGCAGAGGAAGCAAGGGAGAGATTGAGAATTTCAAGTGAGAAGCAGCAGGAGATTGCTCTTCAGGCAATTCAATCCATAGAAAATGGTGCTGATCCAAAACTTGCAATCATGATTGCGGAAGAAGCGGCAAAGTCCGTATCTTCACGATCTGCCGTGCAACTTTCTGATCAATCAGATCAGCGTCCTCCAGAGATATTGCCGGAAGAAAAAATGATGCATCACATTCGTTGGATTCCCGAAGAGATTCCTGCGTATTCAGCTTCATCGTCGATTGAATTTGACGTTCTTGAACGTCATCCCAATGGTGAAATCATGAGTTTTGTTGTCAGGAATCATGAACCAATTGCGCTTCCCAAATATGCTGTGGATTACATGGTTGAAAAGTATCCGGATCATTTCGCGAGAGTTGAGGAAAACTGATGGCTACACTAGGACAAGCAAGACTGGCAAAACTTACCACATTGCCAAGTGGATCCTTTGTAATTGATGATGTCAATGATGCAATGAGGTATTGGTATTTGTCTGTAGTACCAACGGTTATCTTGAATGCCTTGAATGCGTCGCAGGCAAGTGATATTTATGATCTTCCGGGCCGAAATAGTTTTGTTGTTGACAGTAAGACAGCAACAATAATTAATGTGCAAGGATCTCTTGATGGATCGACATTTCTAACCATTTGCAGTACAACTGCGGCAGCAACGGTACAGACATTTAATTTCAATACGGCAACTGCGTTCAGGTATTACCGATTGACTGCAGCATCGAATGTAACTGCTCATTTCTCTGCGGTGCGAAGCTAATATCATGTCTGTTGCCGAGTACGTGTTCATCAACAGGATCAATGATTTCTACAAGCGAATGCGTGCTGGGGAATTTCCCGAAAAACTCGATGAGATCTTCTACTTCCTTGACGAGAAAAGCAAGGTCATGACCAAGAAATGGCTCATGGATGATCGATTCGAGTGGACGATTGGCAAGGGATGGAGTCTGCTTACCCAGACTCCTCCCATCGTTGCGCAGACAATGGATATTGAATCGGACAGGCAGCAGGTACTTGGCAATTACATGGGTCAGGATACCTCCTATGATGCCAAGGGTATTGAGACTGCTCACTATGACTTGCATGGAAGGATAAAGACGGCAAGATTCAATTTTTTTCTTGTCGCTCCAAATTCAGACATGATCACCGCAATGTATCTGGTTATTCAACGGGCTCTTGCTGAGGGAGAAACTCCCACAAGCAACGAGCCATACATTGTGCCCTATGAACAAATGGGAATCACGGATCTATCGTATTCCGGTGGAGACCTTCGTCCTGATCAAAACTTTCTTCCTAATGTTGCATTTGCCAGAACACTTAGTGTTACGTGTAGTTACATTCATCAATGGAGAGGAAGCTCCTTTGGTAAATATGGATTTGCCTCAAGCATTGAATTGGGTACGGTAAACACATAAAATAAAATTGGAGAACAAAAATGGCAAGGTCCAGAAAAACACCAGTTGTTGGTGAGACAAGCGAGGAGACAATCGTGGAAGATGCGCCTGTTGAGGAAGTTGTAGCTGAAGAACCAGTGGCCGAAGCGGTTGTCGAACCAAGCGCAGAAGCGCTTGCATTGCAGCAAGCAGAGGAAGAGGAAGCATTACGCGAACACATCTTCTTCCTCACAAGAGGAAGAGTTCCTGTTCCTGTGCAGCCATTAGCTGAGTGGGTTGGTGATCCTCCTCCGGAGCCGGAAGCAGAAAGAGCCTGTTCATATGATGAATGGATAGAGGAATTGAAATATCATTCCCGCCCTTTGCTTGCTGGATTCAGGATCATAGCCGCAAGAAATGGATGGTATTACGCGCCCCCTTCATTTTGGGAGCATCAATTCACAAGCTGGATGCATGAACCCATATAAATGAGAAAATAGTAAAAAGAAACAACGATAAAAGGAGAACGATATGGCAGTTTCATTTAATGGAGTAACATTGATCGCTCCGGGAGTAGCATCCTACATTGATGACAATAATGCATCATTCGCAGCAGCGCCAAGCACTGGACCAGAGATGGTCATCATGGGTGAAGCTGTGCGAGGAGAACCCGGCAAGCCGTTGGCTTTCAGCAATTACAATACCGCACTTGCCTATTATGGAGACCCAGATCCCGTAACCAATCCTTTGGTTTTTGGTCTCAGGAAGGCGTTCAATGCTGGCGCTCCAAGAGTCATTGCCGTACGAATCGGAAGTCCTATTACCACAACCACTGCAGCAGGTTCGTCAATTGCTGCGACTGCTTCGCAAGCAACCACTTCATTTTCCCCTTTTACCTTGACAGCGAAGGAATATGGCTACTACGGAAATTCTTGGCTATTGTCACTTGCAAATGCCTCCAATGGAAAAACCGGATACAAGAAAATCACATTGACTCGTGATGGAGGTGCGACTTTTGTCACGGATAATGTCGGATTGGATTTGCTCAAGGTTGAGTATATCAACAATGATGGCGCTAGTAATGTCAATGCAGCGGCAAACCTTGCATCGATTATTCCCAAGGTAAGAATAACAGGAACAGGAATTGAGCTGACAGCAACATCGGGAAATCCTTCAGAGACATCTACGGTAACCGCAGGGAATCTTGTACAGGGAAGATACTACACAATCTCGCAAAACACCGCTCCCGCTAACGTTGTCAAAACAGCAACATTAACCAGCAATGCATTAAATGCCAACTCAGCGATGACCGTTGGAACAGTCACCGCAGGAACAAGCGTGATTCCTGCGACAGCAGTGAATACTGTATCGCGAGCTGGATATACGGTAACAGGAACTGGATTTTCTGGAATCATGACCGAAGGAACAATTACCTTTGGAGATGGGGGTGTATTTACTGGATCAATTTCTGGAACAACATTGACCGTCACCGCTGCAACAGCTACTCTTGGCGTCAATGTGGCGATTGGCGGAACTGGAGTCCTTCCCGGAACAAAAATCAGCGCATTGGGAACAGGCACAACTGGTGTTGGCACCTACACCGTGCAAGTAAACGGTGCTGCAACAAGCCAGACCGTTGTCTCAACAACAATGGTAGCTTTTTCAACTGTTGCGAAAATTGTCAGCGTCACAGATGCACAGACTCTTCTTACAGACTCAACGGGCACCATTGCATCCTGCCAGTATTCCATAGCCTATGGATGGACGTATGCTCTTACTGGCGCATTGGTTTCCAATGGAATAATCAATCCGACTTCTGTCATAACTGTAGCAGCAACCACTCCTGCAACTGTTGCTACAGGGGCAATTACGACAAACGGAACGATTTGGACTGTTACTCATGGTGCAGGATATCAGTTTCCTCCGGGAACGTTGGTAAAGTTAGCTGGTCTTAGTCCTACTGAGTATAACGGTACGCATGTAGTCAATACAAGCATTTCAGGAACATCGTTTACTATTGCAAATACCAGTACTGTCGCAGCAGTTGCTACGGCAGGAACGGCAACTCCTGTTTCTTCCCTCGGTCTAAATCCTGTCATTGCATCGGTGTCAGATAACGGTACAGCGTACACGATCACTGTCACTGTTGCTGGACAAACAGGATATGGAGTTCCGACTGCGCCTGTTGCTCCCATTGCTGCGGTTACAGACAAGGTAACATTCACTACCGCATTTGCAACAGATTTCAGACTGTTGGGTTCTTCCGGAACAACACCTAACGCAGTAGGCACTAGTTTTACCGCATCAGCTGCCGGAGGAAAGGGAACAGGAACGGTTACTTACACAAGTGTTCCCACAGACATTTCCGGGTCAAACTTCAGACTTGATAATACAACAGACCAGTTGACGTGGGCAAAATATCCTCAGCTTTCTTCAATCATTCAAAAAGTAAATCAAGGCTATATTGCAAACGGAACTGGCTGGAAATTGTCTCTTGCATCTGGCAATACAGACGCTGGATTTTCTTCGACAAATCTTGACATTCTTGCTGAAACAACAGTTCCAAGTTCTTCTGCCATTGCTGTGGCTTCCTCTACTGCGAATACTATTCTACGGGGAAACATCTATCGCATTTATCAGACACTCCTCGGTGATGTGTACTCTCCGCATTTCTCTGTTGTGAAAACAGGCACTGCATCATCCATCGCCAACGGATCATATGGATTTTCTGGTGCGGTACAGAGTGCCGTTACTGCCTATCACTGGGACTATGCATTGACGCAACTGGAAAGCGCAGAAACAGTCGAAGTTATCTGTCCAATGACCGCTAACTCGGTCATTCAGTCTGCAGTGCTTGAGCATTGCAAGAACATGGCGCTTCCAACTGGAAAGAAGGAACGCTTTGCGGTCTTTGGTGGTCCTTCAGGGCAGAGCGTTACAGATGTCAAGACGCTTGCCTCTTCATTCAATGACAAACGAGCCGTTGTTGTCTGGCCGGGAATCAAGGATTATGACGAAGATGGAAACCTTATTACATGGTCTCCTGTTTATCTTGCCCCATATATTGCCGGACTTCTCTATGCGCAGAGGGATCCATCAATTCCGCTTACAAACAAGACTGTCAACCTGTTGGCTTTGGAAACAATTGCCAAACCGTCCGATATTGACGATCTTGCGGCCAATGGAGTTCTTGCAATAAAATATGAGGCTTCTCGCGGATTTGTCGTTGCCCAGTCATTGACGACATGGACCGGTGATACACGTTATGTCAGACGCGAAATCAGCACGATGCGTTGTGCAGATATTGTCATGAAACGAGTCAGGAATTCCGTACGAGATCTTGTTGGGTCGAGATTGGATGGAGCGCTCATTCAGGAGATTACAAGAAGGGTCAATACGACTCTTATCTATGCAGATAGCGCAGGACTGATTGTGGGAAATGCATTCAATCCGGCGTACAAAGATCTTGATGTGCGCACCGTTGGTGATGCAATCTATGTGGACTTCTCCATAAGTCCGGCAATTCCCGCAAATTACCTGCTTATCACCGCACATATCTTGTAAAGAAAAGGAAGAAAATGACATGACAACAACAGCGAAGCTTTGGAATACAGGCGTACGGACAGGAGGAAAGGTCGTCATCTACATGGATGGTTTTCCCATTGCCTTTGCACAATCCGCACGTTTCCGTGACGATTATGGACTTGAACCCGTCAACGTGATTGGTCAACTCCAGACCATTGAATATGTTCCCATGCATGCACGACACGAAATTACCATTTCTGTTCTTGTGTTGCGCAACATCAGTCTTTCAAAGCTGGGACTTGAGCCTACGGGAGCTGGATCCTTTGGCCTGCTGAAGTCAGGGGGAGGCAGGGATGCATTGGGTGATGGATACATGGAAATGGATCCGGGTGCCGCAATGTACAATAAGCAGGCTCAGCCATATGGATCTAGTACCGACACAGCGGCGGACAATCTTGATTTGCTCCCCACATCAGATAATAGCGCAAGAAACGTAATCAATGGTCCGGACGCAACCAAAGACTTTTCTCAAGTCTGGAGAGTGATCCATTCCAAGGTTTTTGATATAGAGGTCAAGGATGCCCAGCTGTACACTGGTAACGAAGCCACTAAGAACGCTGCAGGAGGAACAGTCTCTCACGTCGATGCAGCGGGTTCCACACCGGCTGTCAACAGATGGCCAAGAACCATTGTCAAGTACAAGGATTGTTTCTTTGCTGGTGGAGATCTCAACATTGATGCGAATCGTGTGCTCATGCACAATGTGACATTTTATGCAAGAGACAAGGATTCTGCGGAAAGCTCTTTGTATTCCAGAGGATAGAAGTTTTCTTGTGGCAAACGCAAATAAAAACCACTCGGATTTACGGGTGGTTTTTATGTTATACTGAGCATGCATTTCACAAGGAGAAATACATTGAGCGAAGAAACAACATCCATCGTTGAAAAGGAAAGCATTACGGCTGTCATTGCAAAGGCATCAGAACCTCCGAAGCCTGCGTATACAAAAGACTCTGTGTCATACGATCCTTCAAAGTGTCACGAGATTGACGGCCCATGTGGAACAATTGGTGTGGTCAGGGGACATCTCAATCTTCAAAGAACCGCAGGAAAAGCGGTTGCTTTGGCGTTGCAAGGATCCACCGTTGATCAACGCACTTATGAAATGACATGGATGTCTATCATGCTTCAGATGGTTACACAAGCTCCGGGATATCTTCCTGCGTATTGTAATGGAAATATTGACAAGTTCTTGGAAAACATTTACGAATTTGATGATCTTTCTCATTATTATCGTGAGTGGGAATCATGGAGGGGATCTTTTCGAGTTTCCAGACCCAGCAAGTGAGGAATTCATCAAGAAACAAGCACTTCTTGATGTTCTATCTTCGGACATCCTTGAGTGGTATAGAATTCAATACAATTTTTCAATAAATGATCCTCGGTTTACCCAAGTTTCTGAAGAGGAGGCAATGAGGGATTTTTACCGAAGACAATATTATCATGAAATTCAATATGGATTACGTGATTTTAAAAACAAAGATATAAAATTCAATATGCCATCGTTCATATTATTGAAACAATTTGGAGGCGCTCTTCCTGCTCCGAATGGATTTCAGTATACTGATTCAAACACCGTAAGCAATTCGGATCTGAAGAGTGGAAAGAGAAGAAATCAAGAAGAATTTGAAGAAGAAGATTCAGAGGAACTTTCTGTTCCAGAAGAAAGTATAAATCCAAACATCCCTCCACATCTCAAGACACCAATACGAAAATCACAAGGAGGCATGGTAAAGAACGAGGAAAGCGAATTCGGTCTTGATGATGAAGACTTCTGGAAGTGGGTCAAGGAAGAAGAAGAAAAAACCGACGAAGGCTAGAAAAACATGGGCGGACCGAGTCTTTTACCGTATCTAGGAAGCTTGGGTACAGGGGTCATGAAGGGAGTGCTGGGAGCTGGGCTCTCCAGTGCTTCTGTTTTTGGATCATGGCAAGCAACAACTGCAGGTCTTACCCCAGAAGGGCTTGAAAGACAAGTTCGTGAAGGAGTCATTAACTCAAAGGGTAATGACTACGAACTTGGACAATTCAGCAGGCAAATTCGTGATATAGGCATGTCCTTGACTGATTTCAGGACCAAGGTGCAGCAAGTATCCACTGGTTTGGGAACCAGTGTTGCTGAACATACGCGATTCATGACTTCTTCCATGCGCGAATTGCAAGGATTTACTGATTCGATAAGTGCATCAACAAGAGTTGTTCGTTCTCAAGTTTCCGCAGGAGACACCATTGCTTCTGCGCGAATGACTGGAATGAACTTGAACCAATACGGTCAAGTTGTTGACGCTCTTCGTGGTTCAGGTTTGGTTGGAACATTTGGCAGAGGGCAGGGATATGGAGCCACTGAGATAGGCTTCAACAGGAATTTTGGTGCAGCGATTGGCCAAGGTCAATTTGGTGCCCTTCGCGATCAAGCACTGCAAAATGCAGCAAGCAGTGCGCTTGGTCAAGTGGCATCAGGTGGACGCAATATTTCCATTGGAAATGCAATCGATACACAAACGTCAATATTCCAAGCTTCACAGGGAATGGGTCAGCTTAATAATCAACGAGATGCCTCAATGATTGGTTTTGGCACACAAGCAATCCAGAAATTTGACGCTTCGCTTGTGTCTCGTGGAGCCATAGGGTCAACACAACTTCCGGGGATGATGGTTGCTGGATATGATTCAGCACGTCAAGGATTACTTCAGCGTACAAATAGCGAATTGGAATCTGTTGAAAAACAATTGCAAGGTACTAAATTTAGTAACAGCGCAGAAGATCAAGCGGCAAAAGAAGAATTGGAAGCTCGACAATCCAAACTTATTGATCAACAAAAAACGTATTCTGCACCAACTTCTCCCATGTCAATCAATCGTGCATTACGAGGAGGAGATCCAAACCTTCGAAATGAAATGATTGCAACCATGGTGAAATCATTTACAGGCAAGGATGATAAGGGAATCATTGATGACAGTCTTGAAAATGACATGGTTTACGGTATTGTTGCCCAACAGATGGGAGTGGAGACAGGAGCGGCAGGAGTAGAGCAGATACTCAAGGCAAGGGCGGCTACCAACAGTCCTGAAGCGCAGAGAGCGAGGCAAAGAACGCTCAATAATAATCCGAATCAATTTACCCGCGTTTTTGAAAGTAACGATACCAATACGCAAGAACAAAGAGAAAAGGGAATGCAGCTTCAGAAATCCCTTATTCCCATATTGAGTTCTTCAAATGAAGGCAAAGCGTTTGACGAAGAATTGGCAGGATGGGTAAACAATCAAGGAATATTCAAGAATCAAAAAGTTCAGGATGAATTAATCACACAACTCGGAGATGTTCGCTCCGCAGGAGTGAAAGCGGGACAAGACGAAGATACGATTCGACAAGCGCAAGCCGGAAAAATTCATGAATTTATTCGAAGCAGAGTAATTGATCCATCTGGCAATCAACGAACGGGGGCTGATCAAGAGATTTTTTCCGATAGGGTAGGGAAAAACCAGCTTACGTCTCCAATGGTTGAAGGCGGAGAATTGACAAGAGCAAATGAAATGCTTGGATCCGCCATAACAAGCATTACAAGCACTTTTCAAACTGGAGCAGATAGTCTTTCTTCTGCAATTGCAAAATTATATACAGCAATCTCGCTCGGTCAGCCAATTGACAAACCTATTGCTTCGCTTGCAGGAGCTGCAGTCAATACTGCAATTACAGGTCCAATTATTTTAGGAAAAGGAATAACAGATGCTGGATCTGCAGTCATAGGAAATATTGTCGCACCTACAAAAGCGATTACTGATATTGCAAATGCAGCGATAACAGGAGGAGCAAGAGCATTCGATACAGGCGCGATCCCTCAGGCAAGGACAGCAATGATTGCTCAGCCCATAGAAGCACGTGCTTTTGGTGGACCTGTGTATCGAGGCATGCGGGCATCCATGCAAACAGGCGAGGCACTTGTCTCAAAGGATAATTCTTGGGGCATGACTTCCACGCTTGATCAGGAACATCCGTTTATTCCTCAATACGATTCCTATGTAGTGAGCGCAAAAGATCTCAAGGATAGCATGAGCAAAGTTCCATTGCAGAGCAATGAGGTGGATTTTGTCAATCGTCATCCGGAAGGCATAGAGTTCTTCAAGGAACGCGCAATGCAAGCATCAGCCGCTTCAGGGAAATATGGCCCCGGCACTGTTGACCCTCGCTTGCTGTTTGCTCTCATGAAAGAAGAAAGTCATTTTGATGTCAATGCAGAAAATCCAGTCTCATCAGCTACTGGATTATTTCAAATTCTTGCGCCTTCCAAATCCAAGGAAGATCGGAATCCATTCCATAATCCAGTTTTCAGTGCCGATATTGCAGGCAAAATGATTGCAGAAAAAATCAACATGTTTGACAAAGTCACCTATGATGAAAACGGAAACGAACAACTTATCAGATCAACTGTCTACAATCAAGGCATGATTTCCGGAAAACAACGGTCGTTCGATGCCATTGACAAGACGCTGCTTCTTTGGCATGGATCATACGCAAAGTCGGGTACACCGGGATTCAGCGATGAGAATCCAGAATCAACACTTGATTGGCTTGACAGAGTACGAGAAGCATATACGCTTGAAGGTGGCAAGCCAAGAGACTTCACTGGCACTTCTGTGACAAAAGATGATCTGTACGTCATTTCAGATTTAGCTCAAAAAGCGGCTGGAGGAGAAGTCCTTGGCCGCTCTCCTGTCATTGTTGGAGAGAAAGGTCCGGAAGTCTATGTGCCGGGTGGAAACGGACGCATACTTCCCAATGATTTCTTGAATAGTCTCAACAATGACAGAGGACAGTCACAGCAATCCATCTCTCACAAGATGACCATAGAGTTTGTCAATTCCTCTGGTGATTCTCTTGGAAGCACTGAGGTTGATCTCATGGCCGCAATCAGTCACTATGCAATATTGAATCCATCAAAGCAGATTGTGAGAGCCACATGATTTCTTTTCGAAAGAGTCCCACAGAAGAAGTCTCTTCATTTGATTCTTCCAAAAAGGTTCGAACAATATCTCAACGCATCACGATTGGCAAATATGATGTTTCCGAATTTGTTCTTCGAGGCAAAACGACAAAATCCGTTGCTGATCCTGCAGGGCAATGGGAGATTGAACTGCGTCCTTCGATTCTCAATGGCACGGTAGTGAATCTTGGAGACATCAATATCAATGACCTTTGTGAAATCCGAGTAGGCGTAATCAGGGATGATATCAAAGATCCTCCCGTAATCATGCGAGGTCTTGTTGATGCCGTAAGAGTTACGGAAACAATTCAAAGAGGATCTCCAGTGCGATCCGTGACAATCTCTGGAAGAGATTTTGGAAAAATATTTACTGAAAAGAACATTGTTCCTCCCGTTGAATTTATCAATGAGATTTCAAGGGCAAGACAAAGAATGTTCATAAATGTTGGTGTTCAATCAATCATACGATCAACAGAAAATGCCACTGTGACACCCGTGTCAATGTCTAACACAAAGGGGACAGTCAAAGCGCTTGTTGGGTATACAGAGTTTATGAGTAAAATGTTCAAAGAAGTTTTGACAGATAAATTTCTTGGATTTGATGCAATCAATCAATTAATTTCCGCTGGAGATATTCAATACGAAATAAACATTCCCATGAGTGACGGACAAGAAGAATACATAATAAATTCTCAATATACCATTCTGCAAGCACAAGGATCACTCTGGACATGGTTATCCGCATTCATACCCGCTCCCATGTTTGAGTTTCTTGTCGTTGACTACGACAAGAATGATCCAACCGTTGCGGAAAAATACAGGGGAAAAACATTTTTTCATTTACGATGGGCACCATTCAGAAACAAATGGGGTATTTATCCACCAAAAGGAAGATTCATTGCGGACTCTCTTTCAGAAAACAATGTCAACGTGGAAGCATCAAATAGCATCCCTTTAGATTCTAGCAATGCAAAATTTTTTAATGAGACAAAATTTGTTGAAGCAGGAAACAGAGCATTCATTGGAAGGAATGAAATACTCTCAAAAATACTGGTTCGTCATGACAATGACACAAGAACTTTTTTCTTTACAAAATGGAGGGATTACGCTGTTGAAGAAAATCCATCTTCGGGAAGTCAATTTCCAACTGAAAGCAAAAAATTCGATTGCCGTAGTTCTCCTCAATTCACAAATGCCAGTGGCCCTGATAATTACGGTTTGTTGAATTGTTCATTAAACAATGGAAATGATGCGTTTAATCCTCTCTATGATGTTCTTGGGATGTCAAGATTTGGATTCAAGCCAATGATTGTTGCAGTTCCATTTTGGAATCAAGGATTCTATAAAGATTCAGAAAAAATTGACGAAAAAAATACCATAACAAGAATACTTGATAATATAAATCAATGGATGTATGATGTGTTTACGCAGCAGCATAACATCTTTGCAGGAGAGATTTCCATGATTGGAAATCCATACATACGCATTGGTCAAGAATTATTCATTGTGCCTGATGCAGGAAAAAATGCCGAAGCGCGTTCAACAAAAGATGACTATGAAATGTATTACGTTGAGACAGTTTCCCATTCATGGACTTTTCATCCATCAGTAGCTTTTCAAACTTCAGTAAAGGTTTCAAGAGGATCAAAAATTCCATATGCCTTGACTGGATTGTCTCAGGATATCACAACAGATCCGGGTATGGCATGGGAAGGGCTTCCCATCGCCGGAACAAGTCTTGTCACTACACTTCCATCTGCAGAATCCTTGCTTGCTGACTTGTACATGACATCTCCCGCTACTGTTTCAGACGAAACAGCCTCAAGCCCAGAAGAAGAAACCACCGTTGTTGCAGAAATTCAATATGACAATAGTGTCGTTGATGAGTATGAATTCAAGGCAAATAATAATGAAGAAATTGTATAACTGACATGTCTGTTTTAGAAACATATTATGGGCAATCTGCAATACAAAATATTGACATCACTGCAAGACCTCCTATCTCAAATTTCATCATTGCAAGAATTGTTTCCATAAACACGCAAACGGCAACAATAAACTGTGTGGGAGAAGGCACACAGCAAGGTATTCAATGGCAAAATGTTCCTGTCCTCAACACCGTCTATTCACAAAAAGAAGGAAGAAATTGGCTTCCCCTTGTTGATCCAAGCAAACAGGTAACTGATAATTTGCTTGCAAAACCCACGGGAACGCGTGATGCATACGCAATGCTTTGTTTTGTTGAAGGAAATTCTTCAATACCAATTTGCGTAGGATTCATTTCCCCGGGTTTAAATGAATTAACATTTAATGAAGCTGGCTCACGGATAGATAGACATTACAGCAATGTCTACGAACGACTTACCGCAACTGGGAAATACGAAATGGTGTTTCCAGACAAGACGTATTTTCTCGTCACTGATGCTGATGGCCTCGACATCCCCGATGATCTTGAAGCAAAGAATGCCTACAATGTCACGAATCCTTGGAATATTCCCTTTGACAGAGAAAGAAAAATAGTTTTTGGCACCTCACAAGGGAATACGTTGTCGCTGGGAAACAAGGGGTTTTCTGTTACGACAAAATCAAATGATCAGGATAGTGCATTCCAGACGACCGTGTTTGATTCATATGGAATACGCACATCAGGAACGCTATATTTTAATGGCGTTTCCCTTTCTGATGTCACACAATCACAAATAAACAATTCCATTTCTTCGGTTTTCAACAATGGAGCATTACCATCATTGTCTGGATCCACTTCGCCGCCAGTCAACTTGACTGTTCCGGGAACAAGTATTGCAGATGGATCACTTCCCCTTACAAAACTTGACACAACAGTGGCGACATATGCCCAGCTTCTTTCCACTAGTGCCACAATATATACCAGCATTAACACATTGCAGACAAACACTGCAGCAAATCTTACTACCGCAACAAATTCCTTGCAAACAAACATCAATACGGTATCTACAAATCTTTCCACGCATATTGCTGATACCACCATACACTTGCAACTTGGTACAAGTCATACAACAGCGGCGTATGGAGACCATACACATGATGCCTTGAGCACAGCTGGTTCAGTAACGTATGGATCAACTATCCTTTCGGTTTCCTCAACATCAAATGTGGCAGGAACAGCAAATAATGTCGCCAGAGGAGATCATGCGCATGGATTGAATATTGTTTCTTTGTCTGCAACACCCGGAAATATCACCATAGGTGCAACAGCAGGCACTGGATCATCAACCACGGCATTTGCGCGAGCGGATCATATACACGGCACTCCAAGTACATGGACACCCGCAACACATACTCATGCCGGATTATCAAATACCTCAACATCAATAAATTTGAATTCCGACGGAACAATGGACCTTACAGGTTCTTCAATCAATCTTACCGGTACATTGAACATCAATGGAACTTCTCTTCAGAATATCATTCGCGCAAATCAAACTGACCAGAGTTATCTTCTTTTTGCCACAACAAATGACAACACAAACACGACATATCTTACGACAAGCGGAGGAACATATGCAACAAGCGTCTTGTCTGGAACAAATCATGTAGTGGTTTCTTCCAATCAAGTCTGGGCATTCGTCGTTGATGTCGTGGCAAATGCGCAATCCGGAACAAGCGGAGGCAGATGGACAATCAATGGATTGCTCAAGAAAGGAAATACCATTGCCTCGACGCAATTCATTGGCACTCCAATGGCCACAACTGTTTCGGTTGATTCCGCATTTGCAGGTGCAGCAGTCTATGTCAACATAGAAAATTCCGCTTTTGGATCATTGGTCGTTTCAGTCATTGGTCTTGCGTCCACATCAATAACATGGGGAGCTGTGGTAACCATAAAGGGTGCATACAATAATGCAAGTTCTACAGCATATTCCTCCTATCCCATCCAATCAGTACCTCCAGTATCCGCATCAACTTCGTACGATTTCACCACATACATGCTTCAAACTTCAACCACTTCAAATGAAATTGCCACAATGACCATGGATGGATTGACCGCATCTTCTGCAAACATGCCAATCTTGACAAATAATACTGCATGGTTTGTAAAAATGACCATTATTGCAAATGCGGCAGGTATTTCTGCTGGAGCATTTATCATTTCAGGCATCTATCGTCGCGCGTTGGGTCCAAGCACAATCACCTTTGTTGGTCCATTGACGTATGAACAACTGACTGATACTGCATTGGATAATGCAAACGTCAGTGTTGACACAAACACTAGCTTGGGTGCAGTATCCATCACCGTTCTTGGTGTGACAAACACTGCAATAAAATGGCTTTCAATTATTGAGGCAACAGAAATAAGCTAGCTAAGGTAAAATAAAACAAACACTATAATGGGAGAAAGAAATGGTTACATTTGTTGGCACAAATAAATCTCTTTTCAGCGTGCCACTTGAAGGCATGGACGCAACAGTTGATGGGTCTTACAAAGATGGACTGATCCTGAAGCGTGACGGACAGGGGGGCACTTCACTCTCTGGAACTGGTCATGCCGTTGCAACCGTAAAGACATATGCAGTAACAGGCAGTCCTGCTGCTGCATATGGATTGGTGCTTGCTGCACCAACCGGCGCAACAAACAATTATGCCCTGTATACCACTGGGGCCGTATCACTAGGCACAATCAGTGCCGGTACATGGAATGGCACGGTCATTGGTGCTACCTATGGTGGTACAGGAATCAACAACGGTTCGAACACAATCACCGTTGGTGGAAATGTTAGCACTGCCAATGCATTCACGACTTCCGGAAATTTTGCACTGACTCTTACCTCTACCAACACGACAAGTGTCACGCTGCCTACATCAGGAACGCTTGCGACGCTTGCTGGCACGGAATCCCTCACGAACAAGACCATCAATGGATTGACAGTTACGAGCACCACGGGAACGTTGACCGTTGTCAACGGAGGTTCGCTGATAACGGCTGGTGCGTACAGCACGACATTGACATCCACAGCAGCGACGAGTGTCACGCTTCCAACATCGGGAACGCTTGCTACTCTGGCTGGCACGGAATCCCTCACGAACAAGACCATCAATGGATTGACAGTTACGAGTACCACGGGAACACTGACACTGGCAAATAGCAGTTCCTTGGTAACGGCTGGTGCAAACAGCATTACATTGACTTCTACCGCAGCGACAAGTGTCACGCTTCCTACATCGGGAACACTGGCTACCTTGGCTGGGACGGAAGCTCTCACGAACAAGACCGTCAATGGATTGACTATCACTTCTACAAATGGAACATTGACTCTGGCAAGTGGAAGCTCAATTGTTACTTCGGGCGGAAATTCAATCACTTTTGTATCCACCGGAACAACAAGTGTTACCTTGCCGACAAGTGGAACACTTGCCACTCAAGCCTATGTTGATGCCGTAAAAGTAGGATTGGATGTCAAGGATTCCGTCCGCGTCACGACAACAGCAAACATTGCCTCTCTTAATTCAACAATGACCATTGACGGTGTTGCCGTTATTGCTGGAGATCGTGTTCTTGTCAAGGATCAAACTGTCACTGCAGACAACGGTATTTACGTTGTTGTTTCAGGAGGCGCATGGACTCGCGCAACGGATTTTGACAGCAGTCAGGAAGTGACGCCGGGTGCGTTTGCTTTCGTTGAAGAAGGAACCGTTTCTGCGGATACAGGATGGGTGCTGACAACCAATGGAACGATTACTGTAGGAACAACAGGCTTGTCGTTCACACAGTTTTCCGGTGCAGGATCAATTCTTGCTGGAACAGGTCTAACCAAGACCGGAAACACCCTTGCGATTGACTCCACTGTTGCCACACTGACAGGATCACAAGCCCTTACCAATAAAAGCATAAATGGATTGACAGTTACAAGCACCACGGGAACGTTGACCGTTGTCAACGGAGGTTCGCTGGTAACGGCTGGTGCGTACAGCACGACATTGACATCTACCGCAGCGACGAGTGTCACGCTTCCGACATCAGGAACACTGGCTACTCTGGCTGGTACGGAATCCCTTACCAACAAAACCGTCAATGGATTGACAGTTACGAGCACCACGGGAACGTTAACCATTGTCAGCGGAGGTTCGCTGGTAACGGCTGGTGCGTACAGCACGACATTGACATCTACCGCAGCGACGAGTGTCACATTGCCTACGTCTGGAACACTGGCTACTGTGGCTGGTACGGAATCCCTTACCAACAAAACCATCAATGGATTGACCGTTACAACAGGCGGAACTGCAACGCTCAACATTGCGAACGGAGGATCCCTTATCACCAGTGGAGCGAATTCCATCACGTTTGTTTCCAGTGGAACAACATCAGTTACATTGCCGACGAGTGGAACATTGCTGACTGACGCATCAGGACTTTCCTTTGTGGCCGGATCGCAAACAAGTGCGCTCGCGTATCCAGCGGCAACTGCCAATTATCATCGTCTTGGATATTACATGCTTTATGTCCAGACTACAGGAAACGCACAGACAACGTTGACCACAGATGGTGGATCAGCGACAGCATCGAATATTGTGAAGCTTCCTCAATCAACCAAGGGAGCGACATGGTGGGTCACGGTAAAGATATCTGCCTATGATTGCACGAATAATATTGGAGCAGCTTGGCAAATTGTCGGAATATTCAGGAAGAACAAGAGTGCAGGAGGAACTGTCCTCGTTGGTGATCCAATGGTTCTTGCTTCGGCAGAATCCGGATTGGCAACATGTTCCGTTTCGATTGCCGCAGACACTGCAAATGACGCTATTGAACTGAAGGTTACCGGGTTGACATCTACCACAATCAACTGGACAGCCTCAGTTGAGACAACGGAGTCAGGATCAAACTAAATGCCTAGTTTCACAGCTTCCAACAGCATGGATGTTGTTGGAAGCCAAGTCATTACTGGTGGGTTGGCCATTGGTCAAACCACGGAAGTAACAAGCGGACTGATGGTTGCCACTGGAGACGTTACCGTTTCCAGTGGTTCTCTCAAGTTAAGTGATCTTGGATCAACTCCTTCTGCACCGGGAGCTGGTCTTTCCATTTTTTATTCTCGCGCAGGATCATTCTATTACAGGAATGGAGCATCTGGAGCGGAAACTGCCTTTGGTGGTGGTGGAGGGACGACAACAAATTCGCTTACAATAGGAACAGGTCTTTCGGGCAGCAGTTTCAATGGCTCTTCAGCAGTCACGATTGCATTGGCGAATACTGCGGTTACTCCTGCATCATACACCAATGCAAGCATTACCGTAGACCAACAAGGAAGGATTACTGCAGCCTCAAGCGGCAGTGGCGGTGGAGGCACCACCACCAACGCGCTCACCATAGGTACAGGACTGTCGGGAACAAGCTTCAATGGCTCTTCAGCAGTAACCATCGCCTTGGCAAACACTGCCGTCACTGCCGGATATTACACAAGCGCAAATATCACGATTGATGCGCAGGGAAGAATCACCGGAGCGGCAAACGGATCAAGCGGTGGTGGAGGTGGAAGTTCCACGTATACAAAGACATGCAACTTTGTCGGCCCGATTAGTGTACAGAACGGAACATTGCGTTGGTATCCCGATCAATCAATCACGGTGACGAGTGTCTATATCAATGCTTCTACTGCGCCAACTTCGGGACCGTTTTCAATTGCGGTAGAAAAAAATGGCGCGACAATAGCAACTGCAAGTCTTTCCGCAGGCTCCTATACCTCAAGTGTCACCGCAGTCAACGTTGCCTTTACTTCAAGTGACTATGTTACAATAGACGTAACTGCTTCAAATGGCGCAGCCGATGCTGCAGTCATTCTTTTGTATACAAGGACGTAATGCATGTCAGTAACAAACATTCCGTATACCACCAATAGTGTCCGGGTAGTCATCAGCAATGAGGTTACGTATACGAATATCCTGACAAAAATGAATACGGCCATTACGGGGCTTGGATGGACGCTGTGGGATTCGGTGGATAACTGGATTCCGGGTAGCCCAATTTCATTTACGGCCACGATTTCCGGAACTGCCATGACTGTCTCGGCAGTATCCGCAGGAGCACTTGCGGTAGGACAGACCGTTGTCGGATCGGGAGTGACCAGCAACTCGGTCATTACCGTGGCTCCCACAAGCCAGTTGACTGGCGCATATACCCTGAGCCAGTCCTCCACCGTGGGTTCTGCGACGGCCATGTCCGTGGTATCCAGTAACGCATCCCCAATGTTCCTGCGTGTCTACCGTGCAATCAACGCGGATGCGTCTACCTACAAGTATTGCATTATCTGGTATGACATTCGCAAGCAGGCATTCTGGACAGGAACATGCGAGTCGTGGGATGCAACCAATCACGTGGCGACCAATCTTGCGTGGAACAATAACGGATCATTCGTTCAGAACTACGATATCAAGGATTCCTATATCTGGGTCAGTGCCACTGCAAGACATATCGTGATTTGGCCATTCATCCTCGGAGAACCCGGATTGTGGACTGGGGTCTTTGAATTTGAGCGTTCTGCGCCGGAAGATACCGTCGCGAACGCTGCACCGTGTTGGGCATGGACAAACTCGGTAATAATTGGAACGCAGTTTTCCGACGGGGCTATTGCCCAGCATGTTTCGCCAAGCAAGACCATGTTTGCATTTCCTCGAACACAAGATGGATTGACAGGCGCAGCTGCAGCGGGAGCATATGCTCCCGTTACCAACAGGGGGTCGTTTCCTCCCTCGTATCCAAGTGGTACGTTGACACACGGTAGTGCATCGTTTTTGGGCTATATTGGTACGATCAACAATGAAAGTGTTCCATCAACTGTTCTTACCGTGCAAACCATGAACGCAGGAACAATAACGGTTGGAAGTTTGATTCGCGGTCCCGGAGTAGTACCGGGAACGAGAATTGTTTCCTTTGGATCGGGAACAGGACAAACGGGAACGTACAATCTAAATATTTCTCAACAATGTGGAAATTTTATTGTTAGTGCCAACAACAGTAATCTATACGTGCCAATGACCTCGGGAGCGGATCCACATCTGTTGCATCTTGCATCCGCATATAATTCACAGTACGCATGGGCGGGAGCAGCCAGTGATACAAGTTTCCGCCCGGTTGAGCGATCATTTGTGTCTCCAATCTCTGTCGATGCCATTGGCAAGAACATGCCGTTCGGTCGAATGTATAACGTTTCAGTAACAAAACCTATTGGATCAGCATTGGAAGTTACACAGACAACCCTTGACAACTCCGGAGGATGGGCCAGCAGCACGGGAAGTGCTGGCGATACAGTAATTCTTCCAATGAATGGCGGATCTGTATTTCCGCCATTTTTTAGTGGATTTACTTCCACGCATCAAGCGCAAAATAACAGGCTACATAACATAAGAATCAACATTCCTGCTAAATTTTATCGATCTTTTTTACTTGGAGACTATATATACGCATCGTGTTTTGCTTCCGGGGCAAACGGAGGAATTTGGAGATTGAATGTTTCTTCCCAGATTACTCCGACCGTTTTAAACACCTTTTTTACTCCAGCCGCGTTTATTAGTCCAATAGCACCAACGTGGACACAAATTTATGCAAACACTACTGGTGTGGGAGAAATGCTTTTTGATGGCGAAAGAAGTATTTATGCAACAACAATTACCGGTCAAACTGTTATAAAAATTGATACAGAAACTTTGGCTGCTTCTACTATTACATCGACAATTACAAGCGTGTCTCAGATGCCGGTAATTGACAATAAATATCTTTATGTAACGTCATCCAATACATTAGTGTACCCAATGATTGCAATAATTGATCTTGCTTCTTTTACTCAAATAAGCTCATTTACCTCATCAGTTCAGAGAGGAGATGCAGGTAATTCTGGATTAAGTATGATGACTAATTATTCTGGTCATGTATATGCGTTGCAATTGGGTTATAATGTTACTCCACCATCGTATTCAGCAAGTTATGTGCACACAATTTCTTCTGCCACGGGAACACCAATTCCTCATACAACCAACAGCAATACTTCATATAGTAATATAACTGCAATTAATGGAGCGTATTATCCAGGAAATGCCTATCAATCTGGTGTTCATGGTTTGTATATGGATTCATGCACAAGTTCAATATATTATTTTAAATCTTCAACTACTGCTAGTTATTATCCATCTGGAATAATTTCTCGTGTAAGTTCCTCAGCAAATCCCACCGCTGTTTTAACGATATCTTACGTGACATTTGACTTGAGTATAAATCAAGGTACGATTTTGGATTCTACTGGTAACTACGGTGGTCAAAGTTGGTTTCAAGGATTTATAAAAGGACGTTTTTATTTCAAGGGAGTATATGAAGGAATTACGCAGTTTACACGAGTAATTTTTTCGGATCCAAATAATGCTACGGCTGGCGCTTCAACTTCAGGTTTACATTTACACACAAGTTTTAGTGCCGGAATGTCCCAGTTTTGGTTGGAGCAGTATAGCCTTTTTGGAATGTTTACTAATGGCCCAAGAATGTGTGTAACCGGATCATCGTATACTGCCATTCATCTCATAAAAAATATCTACAGCATGCACAGCACTGAAGGTGAAGTTACCGCAAGACTACTCGTTAAGGCGTAAAAATTGTATACTGAACAAGGGAGAAAAACATGACCGTAACAAACACTTCATATAGCACGAATAGTTACCGTGTGAACATCACGAATGAACTGTCGTCGGCAAATATTCTTTCCGGCGTCAACACGGCAATTACTGCCTTGGGGTGGACAAGTTACGATACGGTCACGAATGCGGTGCCGGGTGCTGGGACAAGCAGTGCGTTTTCTCCCATCTACACGTATGTGTATCGTGCTCCGAATAATGATGGCACGGGTACAGGCTTGACGGTCAACACGACGGTGTCGAGCGGTGTGGTCACTGCGGCTACCTTGAACGCTGCCGGATCAGCATACCTGAGCTCTGGAACAGGTACGCTGACATTCACCATTGCTGGTGGCGGTGTTCCGGCAATTGCCACGATTGGCGTGACGAGTGGTGTGCCAGCGGGAACGATCACGATTGTTTCTGGCGGCACAAATTATACTGCGAATACCGCTGTTGCTACCTATCCGTATACATGGAAGTATTTCATTTTGCGCTGGGATGTTGCGAAGGTGCAGTTCTTCACATCCGTTTGCGAGTATTGGAACAGTGTGACACATGTGGCAACCAATGAGACGTGGAACGGAGCGGGATCATTTCCCCAGCAATACGATCTCAAGGATTGTTTCATCTGGGTGGGCGCAACGGCAAGGCATCTTGTCCTGTGGCCGTTCATCAAGTCAGAGCCGGGAATGTGGACTGGAGTGTTCGAGTTTGAACGGGTTGTCCCTGAAGATACCGTTGGAAACGGTGCACCGTGTTTTGCGTGGACAAACAGTGTCATGATCGGCACTCCCTACGGAAAGACGACGGGTACCATCAGCAGGATCATGTATGCATTCCCAAGGACACAGGACGGGTTCACGGGTGCTGCGGCAGCGCAGATTTACGCGCCAGTGACAAACCGTGGTATGTTCCCGCCTTCGTATCCACAAGGAACCCTTGCCATCTCGGTGGATACCAATCTCTTGCATCTTGCCAGTTATTACAATCTGACGTATGGATGGGATACTTCGACGGCCAAGGCATTTGCTTCTCCGATCTCCATTGACGCGATTTCCAAGTCCATTCCGTTTGGGCGGACGTACAACTTGAGCACCACCAAGCAGATCGGATCATTCCTCGATACCACCACACTGACACTCGATACCACGGGAGGTTGGGTTGCATCGACGGGCACTTCGGCTGATTGCGTGATCCTGCCGATGAATGGCGGAACAGAAATCGGATCGATTACCTATGGAGCGAACAAGATGTCCGCTCCCGTAGCAACGAATGCGATGACCACCAACGTCTCCAAGATGATCGTGATCGGTGATAACGTCTGGGCTTGTGCTCAGGAAGGCGTCTATACGTGGCCAATGAGTGCGGGAACGGTTTCTCCCACTCTGGTGTACGCGAACAGCGTAAGCCTCGGGGTCATTGATATTGTCTTTGACGGCGCGAGAAGCATTTATGCATCGACATATTTCGGCGTGGTAAAGATCGATACGGAAACATTGGCAGCAACAAGCTACACGTTTCCAAATGGTGCAGGATCAGGATTGACCGTTACCACAACCGTGGTGGGTGGCGCGGTTACTGTAGCAACGGTAACTGCTGCGGGAACTGGATATCTCAATCAGATCACTGGAACGATGTTTTTCACCATACCGGGACAGACGGGATTTCCCGCACTGTGTTCCATCGCGCTGACCACAGCAGGTGCCACCACTGGTGCAGCAACGGTGGTGTATGGCGGAACTGGCTACACCGCGGGGACGGCGCTGGCAACGTCCGTCATGATGGGCGGGGGCTATCTGAATCTTGATAACAAATACCTGTACGTGACACAGAGACAGGCTGCACTGCAGCCAACCGTCTGTTCACTTGCCATCATGAATTGTTCCTTTACTGCCACCATTTCAACAACCACCATGACTGTCTCTGCGGTAGCCATTGGCAACCTTGCAATTGGGCAGACGATCACCGGCTCTGGGGTGACAGCAAGTTCGGTGATTACTGCGTTTGGTACCGGCACTGGTGGCACAGGAACATATACCTTGAGTCAGTCCTCAACGGTTGCATCTGGTGTCGTGATGGCAGCAACGATGGGTAGTTCGTTCAATTACGGCGCGTCGTTTACCGTCAACACCACGGTTGCATCCGGTGTGGTTACTGCCGCTGCTATCAACGTCGGTGGTGTGGGATATCTGGGCGCAACGACAGGGACGCTGTTTTTCCAGATTGCAGGAGGAACGGGACTTGCCATTGCCTCCGCAGCGGTTACCAGCGGCGTGGTGACGGGAACGCCAGTCATCATTTCGGGCGGATATGGCTATTCAGGTTCCCTGACCGCTGTTGCAACGGTTGCGTTGCCAGCATTGTATACGAGTCCCACTGCACTGGCGTTTGCATCCGCATTTGGAACTCCAATTCCTGACTATAATGGAACAACGTATGCAGCTACGCAAAACGGCACTGCGTCATCAGCACAAACCATGCGTCTTGTTTCGTATACTGCAGATAATGCAACTTCCGTGTACAACGTTGCAAACCTTGTTGTCACAACCACATCATCAACATCATACAATCCCACTTCTTTCTACATTGACCCTACTGCGGGAACAATTTACTGCATTATTTCTGCGGCTTCTACCGGAACCATCTATCGCGTTACTACTGCATTGGTGTCCGCAGCAAGCAGTTCCTACACTTCTGCATCGACAACCAGCTGTCAGTCCTACCGTGTTGCAAATAATGCGGATTACTTGGGAGATCTCGGTGTTGTTCCTTTCCGTGGATTGTTTTACATCTATCCAAAGGGACGGTCAACAACAACAACCTATAATTCACGAGTGCTCTTGAATGATCCTACACATGCCACAGCAGGGAATCCGACGTATTTGCAGCAATCTACTGGACAAGCCATCAATGCCAACGTCATGGGTGATTCATTCAACAATTTGGTGACGAATGGGCCTCGTGTTATTTTCTCTTATGGCGCGAATATCTATTATTCAAACAATGCCTACACGCTCCAGAATGTTCAGGCAGGTAATGCAGGCAGACTGTTATTGAGGGCATAATCAATGCCCGTACAATTTGGGGCATTGACAAGTACAAGTGGGCAAAATGTCTCTTCGGTGACATTTGCCCACACAGTAAGCTCGACGCAATATGCAGCGGGAACCAAGCTGCTCCTTGTTGTTGTCACATTCATTGACAACTCGGTAACACCCACGAACATTACCTACAACGGTGTAGGAATGACGCGCATTTCCCTGTCTGGTTCATCAGGCGGTGGCGTCTCTCAAGCTTCTGGTGATTATCCACGGATTGAGTACTGGTATTACTTGAATCCACCCACAGGAGCTTCCTACAACGTTGTCGTGACGTTTGCTTCCGCAAACTACATTCAAGCTGCGGCATGGTCGTTCTCGGGTGTCAATGCCACCACTCCGCTTGCCTCATTTGCGTCTACTTCAGGATTGATCTATCCGGCAGGAAGTCAGACGGCTTCAGTCTCTCTCGCAAGTTCCACAGGTTCCATTGCGGTGAACACGATTGCGGGATGGAATACATTTTCAAACACTGGATATGGATCAGGTCAGAATGCACTTGTGACTCCATGGGCTACCTCGGCAGACGGAGCATGGGAGGCAGCGGGAAGCGCAAAGGTAACAAGCTCGGTAGCGACAACAATGTCATGGACGGTTTCCACGGGAGGAACCGACATGAACTTGTATCGCTATCTTCTTGCTGGACTTGTCGTGCAATCAAATGACGCAACATTTGGTGGAAACAACATCACTTCGTCATATAGTTTTTCGCGTCTGCAAAAATTTCCTTCAATTTCTAAAGCTTTTGTGTCATTAAAAATAAAATTTTATTATTATCGACCTTGGCAGCAACCATTGAGTTTTTCTGCACTGCCCCGATACAAATACGCACAGGTTATCACAAATGACTCCGCTTCCATTGACAAGCAACAAATCATTGCCTTGACCACCAATTCGGTTGTCTACAAGAATATTGCCCCGAGTCTTTCCTTGTACAAGGCAATCAGCAATCCTCCTTCGTATGCACGATTGCCCGTGCCCCTCGCCAGATCGACTGCCTACAATTTCACGAAATTCGGGTATCCCTTTGGACGATACAAGAGCAATGCGTTCATTGTGTCTGCTGAACCAATCGTGCTTCCCTCGGGATTGATTCCCCGATACAAATACGCACAGGTTATTCAACAGAATTTGAACACCGTCAATCGTGCGCAAATCGTTGTCTTGACTGCAAATTCAATCATTTACAATAAAATCTATGCAGTGCCGAATTTTGGCAGTGCAAAATATCCAGTAGCAATTTCTGCTTCGCCCGTGACACAGAAGCCTTGGTCACTTGTTTCGTCGCCGGGATTCAGGAATTTCTTTTCTCGCGCCGGAAATGTCAATGCAATTTCGGCCAATCCAAAATTATTGACAAGCCCCTCATCACTTCTTCCCCGATGGAAGTACCTCCAGCTATATTATGATCCAATGGCAGCGGACAAACAGGTCTTGATTGTGATAAACTCAAATACATTCACAAAGAATATACGGACAAGCGGAATTGTTGTGTCCTATGTATTCTGGAGCTAAAAAAGGAGCGCATGATGCCAACATTATTCGAACGATTTGATGATCCGTACATCTATGGCCCATTGTCCAGTGCAGATGTGCAAGACATCATGGTCAACCACCGCATGGTCGAACTTGGAGACGGATGGTATGTCGGTGTTCCCGTGCAAATCGAGAAATGGAAGCACGTAGAGATCATCCGTCCGCTTCCTCCGGTGCCAGAACCTGTCGTTGAAGAAATTGTTGAAATTCCGGCGGAGAAGAAATAGTACAATGGCACATTTTGCAGAATTAGATAACAATAATATTGTCCAGCGAGTCATCGTCGTGGCAAACGATGTCCTCAAGGATGCGACCGGACAAGAAAATGAAGCACTAGGGAAGGCTTTCTGTGAAAGCCTTCTCGGTGGCAACTGGGTACAGACCAGCTATAACAACAACTTCAGAAAGATGTATGCTGGTATTGGATATAGGTATGTGCCGGATGAAGATGTATTTCTTCCCGGCGATTTTGCTTCAACCGCTGCGTATGATGCATATATTGAGGAAATGAGCAAGATTCCGGCTGTGTTGCCTTCAGGTACGCCCAATGGCTCTTGAGCAGAAATTTCTCACCGTTCATGGAATAACCCTTGTCAATGGATATCACAAGATTTCTTGGGCATCGTGTGCGGCTCCGGGGACAACCATTGAAGTGCAAGTGAACACCTATGCGTCGGAAGAACAGAGACGCAACGGGTGTTCACCTTTGCAAACACGTAATTTTACGTTCCCCATAGGGAACATAGAGAATTCGATGTTATTTGCGCATCTGTATGAAAAACTCAAGGAGCTTTCTGCATTCTCTCAATCAAAGAATTGCTAATATATTTTTTTTATTCGCCCCGTTGTCATCAATATTGTATACTCTAAACACAAAAGGATTGTAATTCATGGCAAACATTCCAAGGTTACGAATTGCATCCTCTGGCATGGCAACGGTTGCAGGAGGCCTGACAGTAGCATCCGGAGGAATAACCGCAGAAGGAGGAGTTACATTAAACTCCGGAGACCTCGCTGTCAATGCGGGGTCATTGCTTTTTTCAACCATCTCTCCTGCTGGCTCCTACGCTCCCGGAGCAAACAGGATTGTCATCTATAACAAGACTGGCGTTCTCTATTACCGCGTCGGAACATCAACATCTGAATATCCTCTCGATCCCGTTGGTCTTCTCACAGTATCCAACAACTGGACCGCTGCGCAAACAGTATCTGACCTAAATAGCACAAGCGGCAATTGGTATACGGGCGGGTCGATAAAAGTTGGCAATAGTAGTGTTGCGCCAAATTTTTCCCTTGCCTCGACGGGAATCATTTCCGCCGGACAATGGCAGGGAACTATCGTTTCTCCGACATACGGTGGCACGGGAGTTGCCAATACAGGAAAAACCATTACCCTTGGCGGAAATCTTACAACGAGTGGAGCGTATGCACTTACCTTGACGCTTGGAGCCGCCACAACGGTCACTCTTCCGACAACAGGGACGCTTGCGACGCTAGCTGGTACGGAATCCCTCACGGGCAAGACCGTTAACGGGTTGACAGTTACGAGCACCACCGGAACGTTAACCATTACCAATGCCAAAACGCTCTCGGTTAATAACTCCATAACGCTTTCTGCAACGACAGATGCATTGACATTTACATTACCGGGTGCGGCAAGTGATGAAATAGTACTAAGAACATTTACCCAAACATTGACGAACAAGACGCTCACGTCTCCCACGTTGACGACTCCAACGCTCGGCGTTGCCACAGCCACCACCATCAACAAAGTAACGATTACTACACCGGCATCAGGCTCAACACTCACCGTTGCTGATGGCAAGACCCTCACGATAAGCGAGACGCTCACCTTCTCGGCCACAAATGCTGCTTCCGTGGCCTTTGGAACGGGAGGAACCGCTGCCTATGTCGCAAACAAGTTGAGTACTTTTGCAGCAACCACGTCTGCCGAACTGGCTGGAGTTATCAGTGACGAAACGGGAAGCGGCGCATTGGTGTTTGCGACAAGCCCGACACTCGTCACTCCCGCGCTTGGTACTCCCGCAAGCGGATTGTTGACGAACGCAACAGGGTTGCCCCTGTCAACCGGAGTTACTGGCACATTGCCTGTGGCGAACGGGGGAACGGGCATCACCTCCCTCGGAACAGGAATTGCCACATTCCTTGGTACACCAAGTAGTGCAAATTTGCTTTCTGCTGTCACGGACGAAACGGGAAGCGGAACGTTGGTGTTTTCCACCTCACCGACGTTCGCGACTACGATGGATTCAGGCGCAACCTTTGGCGCATTTGCAAGCGCAACAACATTGACCGTTGGATACACTGGAACTGCCGCAAGTACGACAAACATATCAACGGGAGCCGTTGCTGCTTCAACGATAAAGACCGTAAACATTGGCACTGGGGGAGCGGCCTCATCAACGACAAATGTCAATATTGGAAGTGCAGCTGGTGGATTAGTTACCGTAAACAGTTCGCTTACGGTAACCGGAGACTTGACGGTAAATGGCACAACCACAACCATAAATTCCACAACCTTGTCTGTAGATGACAAAAATATTGAATTGGCAAGCATTGCGTCTCCTACTGACACCACCGCTGATGGCGCAGGAATAACCGTAAAAGGAGCATCAGACAAGACACTTAATTGGGTTAGTACAGGTGCTTCGTGGACATCGAGTGAGAATTTTGATCTTGCGGCCGGAAAAACATATAAAATTGGCGCGGCAAATGTTCTGAGCAGTTCTACTTTGTCATTGATCGGAAATGCCTACACCTCAACCTTGGTGGCAAATGCAAGTCAAACAGCAGCACGAGCATTTTCACTGCCTCTTCTTGCGGGAACATTGATTGGAACTGGCGATAGCGCAACAGTAACAAACACCATGCTTGCTGGTTCCATAGCGAATGCCAAGCTTGTCAGCTCTACAGTGCAATACGGATCGACATCGGTGGCTCTGGGTGCCACTTCCGCAACCATAGCGGGATTGACGAGCATTGGTCTCCTGAGCAACTCCGTAGCCACAATTTTCCAAGGTTCTGCAACTGCCTCTGCAACGACATATATATTTCCCCCTACTGCGGGAAGCAATGGGCAGACTTTAACCACTGATGGTTCAGGAAACTTGAGCTGGGGTGCAGGAAGCACCCTGATGTTGGCAACACAAAATACATGGACAGCAAACCAGATTTTCACGTCCATTTCCTACAAACTGAATACGACAGCGGAAGCACTGGCTCTTACCAATCCTTCTACTGGGTACATCAAGATGTATTTCAAGGACGACGGATTCCTCTACAAGCGTACGGATACTGGGGCGGAGTCGGTATTCAGCAGCGGAAGTGGAGGCGGGGGAGGAAGCTCTTCCTCATTGGCGTTTGCCACGATCTTTGGGACGGATTTGCCGATCATCACAGGAGGAAGTCTTTCTGCGGCCGGAAGTTCTTTTTCCATCACCAGCGATGGTCTTAGCCTTGGAGTTCCTGCACCGGATAGTACTACCGGACAGATTTCCAATATCAACCAGTTGACATTGACAGATCTTTCTGTCGCGCCAAATGCTCCGGGAACTGGAAAATTCACGCTATATAGCAAGTCTGGATCCTTGTATTACAAATCAGGGACTGGAGCAGAGACTTTAGTAGGCAGTGGCGGAGGAGGAGGGGCTTCGCTTTCCACCGCAAATACATGGACAGCGACACAGACGTTTTCTAATTCCACGTATTCCGCGCTTTTTACAGGAGGCAACGTCGGCATTGGGACCACAAGTCCGGGGCAACTGTTGACAATAAACGCAGCGGCCGGAACAAACCGATTAATGCAATTTTCGGCTGCGGACGTGGCAAAAGCATACATTGGATTAGGAACAGATAACGTTCTGCGTGTTGAAACGGCAAGTACCGACGATATACGAATACGCATTAACACTGCCGACTTGGTGACATTCAAATCTGGTGGCAACGTCGGCATTGGGACCACGACTCCCGCAACCACTTTGGAAATAGCCGGAACTGGTTTCGCCGGATTGCAAATGAAGCGCAGAACAGACAATCCTCAATTGTCAACAGCGCTGTATTTTGATTCGGTAGCCGCTTATGGAACAATCACCCTTTCGGGAACGACACTAACTGTTGTTTCGACAACTGGGCCTGCCAGCACATGGGCAGTCGGCCAAGTAGTTAGCGGACCCGACATAACCTCGGTAGTGACTATCACGGCACTTATTCCAACTACGGGAGGAACGGGCGGTGTTGGAACATATACCGTAACAAATAGCACAAATCAAACAATAAGCACCGCAGTTAATGCTACCGCAATTAGCTACGTAAATAATTATAGCATTCGAGCATCTTATGGAGGTTTGGATTTTCTTAACAATTCTGCGGTAAATGCAGGCGGAGGGTCATCAAAAATATATTTTTCTCGCGAAGGTTTTGTGGGTCTTGGGACCACTAGTCCAGAATCTTTGCTTTCAGTAAGGAAAGATACTGCGGGAGGAAGAGGCGGAGAAATAAGCATTGTCAATGGCGCGACGGCGACAATTGGAAATGATGCGTCATTAAATTTTGCCTTAGAAAGTTCTACGTATTCGGGCGATTTGGGTAACGCTCAAATCAAAGCAATAATGACGAACACGAATGGGGCAGCGGATTTGGTGCATACGCTTTGGAGCGGAAGCACATTTCTCGAACGTATGCGAATTACTTCTGCTGGAAACGTCGGTATTGGAACCACCAGTCCTTCCGGTGATCTTTCTGTCGTTAAATCCAATACGACTGAAGCTGCTTTCTATTTGCGAAATACAAGCGCAGAAAATACTTCTTATACAATATTCAGGATGGGAAATGACGTTCTTGAAACAAAATTTGTTATCTTTACCAATAGTTCAGCAAGAACTGGAGATGGTGGGATTGGAACCACAACATTGCGTACAGATAATGGAAATTTGCGTATTGGCACTGCGGGAACGTTGCAGGTCAATCTTCCTTCCGCCCCTGTAGTCGGACAAGTACTCGCCGCTACCGACACATCGGGGACGGTTGCTTGGACGACTGCGGCAGGTGCTAATCGCGCAATTGCATTTTCAATATTATTCAGATAAAGGATTAAAAAATGGCCGCACCAAATATCGTATCAATAGCAACCATGTACGGAAAAACCGCAGGACTTGCTGTTCCAGTTACTGCAACCGCGATTGTAGCCAACGGGTCATCTTCAGGAAAAGTATTGAAAATAAATTCATTAATTATTGCAAATGTTGACGGTACAACAGCGTATAATATTACTGCTGATGTTTACAAAGCCGCAACCACGGCGTATCGTATTGCGTATTTGATTTCTGTTCCTGCCAACGCAACGCTAGTTTTGTTGTCAAAAGAAAGCGCAATATATCTAGAAGAAAATGATAGCTTGAGACTTACCGCAAGCACCGTAAGCAAATTGGAAGCAATTTGCTCATACGAAGAGATTGGTGTATAAAAATGTCGTTTTTTTCAAATAACGCAGGATACATAGGATCAAGTCAGCAAAAAAGATCAAACACTATTGACGTTGTCGGCAAAGCAAATTTCGGCGTTGTTTCTTCGGGTCTTGTGTTGCATCTTGATGCGGGAAATACTGCAAGTTATTCAGGCACTGGCACAACATGGACTGATCTTAGCGGATCTGGAAATAATGGCACTCTTGTCAATGGGGTTACTTGGAGCGGAACCACAGATGGAGGGGTAATGATATGTACTGCTACATCAAGTACAGTTGGACAATATATTCGAACTGCGGGGCCAAATCTTTCCACGACAAATCATACAATTATGGCAGGAACAAAAATTTTTAACACGGCCATTCAGGGGCGCGTGGTGAGTGGAAGATATAATAATTTTTTATTGGGATATCATGGCGGAGGATATGAAAGGTATTATTCTGAAGGATGGATTAACGATCTAAGTGCAGGATTAGGCACAAATATTACCTATCAAAACAACGATACAAACTGGAGAATATTTACTTGCACTGGAAATTATACTTCTGACAGTTGGGCTTTATACGATGGACTTGCTTTGAGTTTTGGCCCTAACTCTTACGGGTCGCAAGGGCCAAATGCATTTTATCTTGGAACTTTTAATGCTACATCCGAATTCTCAAGTTGTTATATATCATTTGTATTAGCATATAACAGAGTGTTGTCTTACGCCGAAATAATGCAGAATTATTATGTTTTTAAAAATAGATACCCGTCGCTGTACACAACAGATTACCCGGTATAAGAGAAAATAAATGATAAAAAACGGCGGAATCATTGGACCACAGAATCTTCCCTCGCAAACATCTGCGACAGGGTTTGCTCCTGTGTCAATCTCGGGAATATATGATTCTTTTCAGGCATACAATCATGTCAGGCAGGCGACGTGGCCTCAGCAAATTCGCACGAATTGGACATCTGTCACTCCGTCAGTTACTCCCACCGAAGGAACGACTTTTACCGTAAAGATCAATTTATCCAAAGCGACGGCTGGATTAACATTACATTATACAATTGTTCCATTAACAGGATCAGTATTAGCAGAAGATTTTACTGATGGATTAATGACTGGAACATTTACCACATATTCTGAATGGGGAACAACATCTTCGGGAGAATTTACAAAAACGTTGGTAAGCTCTGATGGAATAGAAACTGATTCATTTTATATTGAAATACGACTTGCAAATTCTTCCGGAATATTATTGGCAAATGTATCGACAATTACTCCTGTAAATGCTTCAGGTAATGGATCTACGTCTGCCCTTGCCGGAGACAGTGCAATGTCCATCAAAACGTTAACGGGAACCAATACTAACGGTGTGTATTGGATCAATCTCCCGACTGTCGGTCCAACGCAGGTTTACTGCCTGATGGACTCCGCGTACGACGGTGGCGGATGGATGCTAGCAATGAAGGGCGGGAAATCCTTGAGTGATACCACTTTTTCCTATTCTTCTTCCTATTGGACCACCTTCAATACCCTTAATCCCAGTGATACCACCACAAATGCTGGAAATGCAAAATACCAGACTTTTAACTACTTCGGTGCAAAAGATATCCTTGGATTGTGGCCCGACATGACTCCCGCCAATGTCATGGCCGAACGGTACTACGCGTTCAGGATCGTCAAGGCCGATACCAACATCCGTGAAGTGGTCATTGATGACCTCAGCGGCGCGACCGCGGCGACATTCACCAATGGGACGCAGGTCACCATGATTCCCTTGGAGATTTCGGCGCGGGTCACGCCTGCGGTCACCATCAATGTCCAGTATACGATCAACAGTTCCCCGACAGCCAACACGGACAACGGTGTCAAGCCGTGGATCTCCAACAACAGTACGCACCGCTCATACTCCTCGACATTTTCCGTTCCCGCCAATACGGCCATATCGGTTGGCGTCAACAAGGGAACAACCAACAAGGGCAGTGCTCACGCCATGTACTTCGAGCAACTTCAGTCCGGCACCATCGTGACGACGACAACTCTGGTCGATGGTGTAGCCAACACGATTGCCCTCACGACGACGGCCAGCACGACTCACGGGAGGTTTCGAATTGACAACGCCGGATGGGCCGCATCTGGTCAGAACTACAACTTCGTTGCCGACTTCTACTGCTACAAGACCACCACCAGCCAGATCACGTGGACAGGAGGCAGCATCTCCAACAATACTCAGTGGACATGGTTGGAAAACGACTTTAACGGCACTAGTCGTCAATCGCTGACCAACTTCTTCAACCTGTCGTATCCGGTCCAGTACGGGGGCAGCGGCTTGTTCAAGCGAGACGCCAAGACCTTTACTGGGTGGTCGAATGGTTCATTCTCCAGTCAGACGGATATCAGGTTTTATGGATTTAATTATTCTCAAGTCAATTACACGCTATATCCTTCGGTTACCGGATCTGTTCGATGGGGCTTTGGATGGAACGAAAACGGCGAGGGTCTTTGGCCAAGCACTAATCAAATCTACGTCGGAACGAATGACGTGTTTGGAGGCATCGGGATGGCTAACGGTACTCGAAGCGCAGGCGATTACATCGCTTGCTGTCAGGACACGACCGGAATCAACCGATCCGCCCGTTTTGAAATATATGTTCGATGAAAAAATGCCGAATTAAAAAGCTCATAAAAATGTATAATTGATTGGAGCATCATAATGGCGCAAACATATAAAAGATTGGGCGCAATAACATCAAGTGGAACCATTGGAACCGCAGACGTTCTCTATACCTGCACTGTCACTGCGGCCATTGCCAGCACGATAGTCATTTGCAATACTGCCGGGGCCAGTGCGACGTATAGGGTGTGTATTTCTACCGCAAATACGTTTCCAGCCTCGGGATATACGGGATACATTGCGTACGGAGGAACCGTCAATGCGAATGACACGGTCTTTCTTACTGTCGGAACCACTCTTGATTTGACCAATAAATACTTGCTTGTATCTGCGAGTGCTGTTACGGTGGCATTCAGTGTTTCTGGCGTGGAAATAAGCTAATGACTATCAAGACGCTAACGGTTTCTGGATTGAATGTTGCGGCCCAAGTTCTGGGAGGAACCGGGCTGACCTCATCGACAACGAATGGCGTCACGACGTTGAGTGTTTCGTCCACGCAGTCCCTTTCATCCCTTTCAATTGGCACCATTGGATACACCATTGATGACTATCCGACGAATAATCAAATACGACTTTATACAAGCACTGCCGGAAAAAGTTTGTGGGTTGGTGCGCCCGGTGGAATCACTTTAAATAATAATACTTCTGTGACGGGTACATTTTCTAATGGAACCGGAACAATTAATGGACTGCAATTAACATCAACTGCTTCTGACAATTTTCAATTATTTACGTATACGAATACGCCAAATCCAAATTTGACTATTGGATATGGAAATGCAGCAGGAGCAATTGATCAATCAAAAGAATACTTATTGGTAAATAATCGAATTTATGCCTTCATGAATACGTCGCAAATAAATATTCAAGCCACAAGAACGACAGCTCCTTGGGTTGCAGTTCAGCTTTTTGCAAAAAATACCGATGTGCCCAGTATTGGTGGAACAATTTCTGCTGTGGGTGGCACTGGTTCGGCTAGGACTGCAACACTGGCGGTTGCATCAACTTCCGCACTACACATTGGAATGAAAGTGACAAGCGTTGCCACAGGGACAACTGCAGGAGCCGTTGGCACTTCTTGCATTATTCAATCAATAACAAACGCCACGGATGTAGTCATTTTTTCCACTACAACAAGCACGGCGGGAACTTCCACATATTCTTTTTCGGATTTGGGCGGCATACACTGGGCTACGTATGTAGACACATTAAGCGACACAAAAATTACGGGTGCAAGACAATACAGCATTTGGGGATATCCTGAACGAACAGATACCGGGGGAAATGCAACAGTTTCTGGCGGAACAAATATTACCGAAAGATTTTTTGATCTCAGTTTTCCTACATACAATGAGGTGTACACTACCGGAGCTTATCAGTATTCAACATATTCCATGCTTGCGCGATTTTCTGTTCCTGTCAGCATCAACGGGCATCTTCGCCTTCGCGCACCGCAAGCCACATCTCCTCAAGGATTCGCTGGTGCACCAACAAACGGACGGCTGACCCTTGAATCCGAGACTACGAACACTGCTTCGTCTCAAGGTACGATACTTGGAACAGTCATGACCACTTCCGGAACAGTAACCGGGGCTTGGGCTGCGGGACAAGTGCTGTCTGTCGCGGGAGTTACTACGGGAGCCGTTGTGACAAGTGTGTCAGGATCTGGCCCATATACGGTCAATCTTGACACAAGTCTCGCCACCGTTTCCACTGCAGCAACAATGACTGGTACTCCAGTCATATGGAATATAGATAACGCCTCCGGTTTGTTCAGAATTTTCCGCGAAGATTGGAAAACCGACACTACGTATGGCGGAGGCCCAAATGGCTTAGTCCGCTTGGCAATTACCAATGCTGGCAACGTCGGCATTGGGACCACGAGTCCTACCGCATCTCTTTCCGTTAACGGTGCCACAGCCGATGTATACATTGACCGGCCAGTAAATACTGCCGATGGATCACTTATTCTGCGAGGTGGTCCGACAACCGCCACTTCAGGCATGTTTGTTGCAAGAGGTTCAGGAGGAACATACAACGTTGGAGGTGTGGAAATATACACCAACGGGGCGGAACGAGTGCGAATTACTACCGCTGGCAACGTCGGCATTGGGACGAGTGATCCAAAATCTACATTTCATGTATCAGGATCACAATCAGTAAAAGTTTCTCCTTTGCTTGCTAGTGGAACAACGCTTGATGCCACGCAATATATTATTACTAGTGCGGCAACAGGGAATGTTGTTTATACACTGCCTAATGCAGCCACTGCGGCAAACAGGGTGTACATCATAAAAAGACTGACGCCCGGCACTGTAAACATTACTCCAGCAGCTGGACAGTTCATTGAATTAGGCAGTGCAGGAGCAGCATTTTCAATTCCGGCGCAATATGATTCATATACATTTGTTTCCGATGGCACAAACACATGGTTCATTATTTAGGGAGAATGACATGAGTTATTTATACAATCAGGTCTCAGATAGAGATGTCACTATTGCCGCATATGTTGCAGAATATGGTCCAGCACTATCATTTACAATAGGAACGAAGACTAGCGACGCAACATATTATTACTATACTTTTCTTGACACTGGAACAATAAAATTTCCAAAGACAACATCGGTAACGGCACTGATTGTTGGCGGGGGAGGTGCTGGCGGAGGAAGAATGGGAGGCGGAGGCGGAGGCGGTGGTGTACTTGAACAAGTCATATCTTGTTCCGCAAATACTGTGTATAACGTCGTAGTGGGTGGTGGAGGAGCTGGAGCATACCCAAATGGCTCAAGTGGAACAGCGTCATCATTCGCTTCAGTCACTGCGTACGGAGGGGGAAAAGGCGCAAGTTTTTGGAGAGATTATACATACAGTAGCGTTTTCGACGCAGGAACTGGAAATGGAGTAGTGGGAAGCGGAGGAGGAGGAAGCTTGGGGAATGAAGGTGTTCCGTCATGGTTAGCTGCCGGTGTAGGCACAACAGGACAGGGTAATTCTGGTGGCGCTGCATATACGGCAAGTGCCTCATCCTATGCTGGCGGCGGCGGCGGCGGCGCAGGTGCTGCCGGAGGAGCGGCTGGCAATCAGGTTGCTGGTACTGGAGGGACAGGAAAAACTTCGGCGATCAATAGTGTCGTTTACGGTGCTGGTGGAAATGGCGGTGCGCATACAGGCGCATCCACTGCTACTTCAGGAGCAGCAAATACCGGAAATGGTGGATACGGAACAAGAAATGACAATAATGGCAGTTCAGGAGCGATTGGTGGTAGCGGCGGAAAAGGCATAATCATCATACGCGTGGCAAAATAGTTTTTATAATAAAAACGCAAGGAAATAAAAAAAAATGGCCAATCCAAACATCATGGGAGTAAGCGCAATACGAGGAAAGACGACAAGCATTCTTGTGCCTACGACCTCGTGCACGATTGTGACCAATCCTGCTTCGAGCGGCCAACTCTACAAGATCAATTCCATTCTCGCCTCGAATGTCACGGCAACAGCGGCTACCGTCACGCTCTACATGTATAGCGCTGCGGAAACGTATACGGCTACCAGTGGAACAGTAGGAACAGTGACGAGCGGAGCATACACGTTGACTGTTCCCATGTCTGCTGGACCATTCCTTGCTGCCTCCATAACCATCACTGGGTCAGGAATTAGCCCCATCAGCACCGGAACGGGCGTTACCGTAGGTGCGATTACCATTTCCGGAACAAATTACAGTATTGCCGTCACGGGCACAACGAGTGCGAGCGCAGGTGCCCTGACCACACTGTCATGGACAAACCCCGCTGTTGAACGGGCACTGGCTGTGAATGTCACTGTTCCCGGAAATTCCTCCCTTGTGCTTTTGTCCAAGGATTCAAGTATTTATCTGGAAGAAGCAGATTATTTATATCTTTCGGCCGGAACAACAAATGCCATTCATGCTATTTGTGGCTTCGAGGTGATCGGATGACAAGATATGCACCAACAAGAAGTTTAGTAAATTCTACGCCCGATTTTCCCAATGGCTTGACTGTTTCATTGGGAAACGTCGGCATTGGGACCACGAGTCCGGCAACTACATTAGAAATAGCCGGAACTGGTTTTGCTGGATTGCAAATGAAGCGGCGAACAGATAGTTTTGAATTATCAACACTGTCAACAGCGCTGTATTTTGATTCTGTGGCAGCGTTTGGAATAGGAACAGTATCTGGAACAACACTATCAGTTGGAGGTGTGTCAGCAGGAGGTACACTTGCTGTTGGACAAACAATTAATTGGAGCGGTTTTTCTTCAACTGTAGTTATTACAGGACAACTCACTGGTACAGCAGGTGGGAATGGAACATATTCCGTAACTAATCCTTCCAGTTTATCAGTATCTAGCCCAACCCAATTTACAGGAATTACTGCAAGCGGCAATAATTATACTATTCGAGGAGCTAATGGCGGATTGGAGTTTCGCAGTGGATCTGCAGTTAATGTCGCAGTAGGAACTTCAAGGGTTTATTTTTCTTCTGCTGGCAACGTCGGTATTGGAACCACTGGTCCTGATGCAGCACTTGACGTTCGCGGGAAAGCTGCTTTTACAGAAATTGGTTCATATTCTGATACGGGAGGTCAAGCATATAGAGCAATTGGGCGATCTACAGATGATTTTTCTTGGGCGCCGCTTATCTTTCCTTATACACCTCGTGGTACCACACTTCCCGACAGTTACCTTGGTGGCATGGCATATCAGCCATCTAGCATTACACTATACGGAAATGATAAAGGAGATAATAGCGCAACTGCATTTAATCCAACAACAGGGCTAGTGAGCGGAACAAAATACACTATTACCGTTGTGGGAAATACTTGGTGGTCTGATATAGGAGCATCGGTCTATGCAGTTGGACATATTTTTACATATAACGGAACAACTGTGTATCCTACTACTAATAACACTGGTCTATGTAAATTATCGCCATCATTAAGTGCAAGGATAACTATTTTAAATCCATCCGGCAACGTCGGCATTGGGACCACTGCTCCGGGAGCTTTGTTAGATATTCAGGGATCAACAGAGTCTTTGTATTTGCTTCGTGCCAACGGGGCAAATTCAAATGCTCCCAATCTTCGTATAAGAAAATCTCGCGGAACCGTTGCAACAAAGTTAACCGTTGTTAATGGGGATTATTTGGGTCATATTACATGGGAAGGATATGATGGAACAAATTTTATAGAAGGTGCCGGAATATACGGAATTTCTAACGGAACAGTGGCAACGGGGAGTGTTCCTTCAGATCTTACGTTTTACACAAATCCGGGAAGTATGTCTCAAGGTTTGGAGCGAATGCGCATCACTGCTGCTGGGAAAACAACCATTGGGCCTTTGCAAACAGGAACCGTGTCTCTATCGTTAGTAACCCCCCCACTTTCCGTTACTGCATGGTCATATGCTCCTTATGCAGGATTTGCAAACAAAATAATTCTTTGGGATGGAGGATCAACATACGCGTCAAATTTCTTCGGTTTTGGAATATCTGGCAGTCAACTTGATTATATAGCAGGAGGAGCAGCAAATCATGTTTTTTATATAAATGGTGCTGGTACGGCAGCAAGTTTTACTGGATCCATTCCATCAAATAGCGCAATTCTCACGGTATCCGCAATAACATCAGGAACTATTGCACCTTTTCAAGAAATTGTAAATGCTGCTGGACTTCCTTCCGGACTTATTATTCTCGATCAATTAACAAGCACTGAAACACCAACAACTGTGCTTGGAGGAAAGGGAACATATACTGTTAGCTCCACGCAATCTGCTGCAGTCTCTGCAATTTCTATGCAAACATTTAATGCAAGATACGAACGTATGCGAATAAATAATGCTGGAGTCAGGATGACATTACCCACATCCCCAACCGTTGGGCAAGTCCTCGCCGCTACAGACACCTCAGGAACTCTTGGCTGGTCTTCTGGAACAACCTATTACCGTCAGTTCATGTTCACATCGTAAAGGAAAAAGAAAATGGCCGAAGTAATTAAAAGATTAGGAACCATGGCCGCCACTGCAGTAACAAACATTGTAGATAATGGCTCTACAGCCGGTACCTATACGGTAATAAATTGCATAACAATATGTAATACTGCGTCAACATCTGCAACATATACACTAAGTACAGGAACAAACTCAACTGCTACGCATGGAGCGTACATTGCATACACCGCAACGGTGGCAGCAAATGATACGGTTGCACTTCAATTGGGAATTTGTCTTGATCCAACCAATAGGTATTTGGTGGGAAGTGCCAGCGCTGCAACGGTGCATATTACCGCATATGGATTACAGGGGCCGTGATACTATGAGCATAAGTTCTTCATCACGCTCATCTATATCTCGATCTGCTATTTCTCAACGCGCAATTTCTAATTTGTACAAAGGAACAGGCGTAAAAAAATTCAGAAAATTAAGCGATGCAAATCCAAACGTGTTTACAACCACGGGAACATATCTTGGTGTAATATCTAGAAATGGAGTACTTTATGATACATATTCATTTAATGCCACAGGAACAGTTTCGACAACGACAAATATTTCCGTAAACAGAAATCTAAATGTTGAGTATCTTGTTATAGCTGGAGGAGGCTCGGGCGGAAATTGGCGAGGAGGGGGAGGCGGAGCTGGCGGATATCGCACGGGAACTATAGGGATAACATCGGGGACAACCTACACGGTTGTCGTTGGTGGAGGCGGTGCGCAAGTGGTAAACACTTTTATAGGAGGCACCAATGGAAATGATTCATCTTTTTCAACAATTACTTCTGTAGGCGGAGGGGGCGGCGGCGGAAACAATGCTGGAGTCAACGGAAAGACGGGAGGATCTGGCGGTGGAGGATCTGGCGGAAATGGATCAGGAGTTCCCGGATCTGCAACTGCTGGTCAAGGAAATAACGGAGGATATGGGGGGGCCTCATCAGCTACTGATAGCGCTGCTGGCGGTGGCGGTGGCGCTGGCGCTGCTGGAACAGCTGGCGGTGGCGGGAACACCAATGTTGGTGGAGGTGGAGGAACGGGTGTTGGTGGAGCTGGAGCATTTTCAAGCATTACAGGAACATCCATTCAGCGAGCAGCAGGCGGCGGAGGTTCCTGTGCCGGTAACGGTGCATACGGAGGAACATCAAATCCCAATAATCCGGTAGCGGGTGGAGCGGGTGGGGGCGGAGCATCTGGTCAGGCCACTGCAGCGAACGCAACAGACAATACGGGATCTGGCGGTGGCGGTGTTCATTATGGCACTTCTGGATCAGGAGGATCGGGAATTGTGATTTTGGCATTTCCAAAAGTGTAAAAATTTTTGATCAAGACATTTTTACTCTTTCATCTTTCGTTATACTTATTGAAAAGGAATTTGTAAATCATGGTCGAACAAACAAATCCGTTTAACTTGCCAAGTTATTGGCAAGATGATCCCAACGGCAATCGAAAATTGAACAAGGAAGTATTGCGTCCTAATAGCACCGTAAGAAGTGCAAGCGCAAGTCTTGCTCCGTATCACATGATCAAGGTTGAAGCCTCAAACATCATGGAACTTACGATGTTTGATTCAAAAAATGAACGTATCATGCTTCATGAATTTTATGTGACTCCTTCGCAATTGAGTATTGAGATTCCGGGAAGAGTTGGCGTGTATCAAACTCTTTCCGGCGATTCCTATGTGGATCATCTGGGAGCGGGACTTCCAACCATTACCATGTCGGGAACCATTGGACCAAGCCCTCTTCAGGGACCGATAGGATGGGTTCAATTCAGCATGCTCAGGGAGTTTGTTGACACCTATTATGAACGTTGCAAAGTGGGCAATGCGCAAGGCACAAGACTGGTGCTTTCCATTGATTTCAATGACAGCCCCCATTTTGGACAATGGGATGTCACCATTGTGAATTTCAAGATGGAGCGTTCTGCAAAGGGCCCATTGACGCATTCGTATTCACTTTCTTTTGCGGCGCTTGATTCAAAAAGTCCCACAAATCTTCACAAGTTTGATGTGTACAGGGAAAAAAGAAGAAACTTGATTACACAACTCTGGAATAAGGATGATGGAAACGGAAGACAGCTTGGATTTAATACAGGAAGATATGCAACTCGTCCTGCATCTGGTGGATTTTCTTCGCCGACGTTTAAAGGGGATCAATTAGATTTATATTCTCCGGAAAAATATATTACGTATAGAACACCGAGCAAACCAACGATAAGTGAATATAAGGAACGTTTTGGGTATCCTCCTGACAGCACACAGAAATTTTCGGAATTCAGGTATTACGATTCAATATCATCAGGTTTTCCCATTAGTACAAATCCAAATTCATACAAAAAACTGTCTTTGGGAAACAGTACTGCTGCGGTAGCATCAAATATACCTAATGCTGATTATGCGTATACGGACACATTTGCTGGCCAAGGATCGGTTCAAGGCAATGTTGCTACAATATCCGTTGTTTATTCGGGTTCAGGTCCTTTGACGGTAGGTCAGACACTTGTTGGCAAAGGCATCATTGTTGGAACAAAAGTACTGAAAATCAATAGCGGAAGCGGATTAGTGGGAACATATATTATTGACACGTATCATTCGACGGCAACGGAAGACAATACTAATATAACAGGATTTGTTTTTACCAATCAAATGGTTGCCACTACTAGTAATGCGTATTCACCTTCAATAAACTCTGAGATATATTTCAATGCTTCAACAGCTCCTTTTACTACTCTTGATGATGTATCATATAAAAACAGTCAAATCAGGGGGAAAATAGACTATTTGCATAACAAGACAATCGTTGGACCAATGACTCGATCCAGATTCCTTGGATCAAGATCCATATTAGATCCAGATGGCCCAGTTGTGCTTGAGGTTTCAAATGCTGTTCATTTGATCAACAGTGTTAACATGTCAGATTTGCCTAACGGATCGGGAACAGATTTGCTTTTTGCCATAAATATTTTTAATAAATTATGGAATTATGACGAACAATTAACCTTTAATGAGGATGAATTGTCACCTGCGGTCTATATTAATGGATTTTTACAGCAGCAATATACATATAAAGGCTATTGTGAAGCCCTAAAGGAAACAATTCTTGAAATCATAAAAAATAAATATCCCAATCTAGAGAATATGACTGAATCAAAAATCAATGAAATTGCAACATGGATTGCTGTGCAAAGCAATATTTCAGAAAGCTTCACGAAAAAACTAGAATGGGGTACGGAATTACGCATACCACGCATACTATAGCAATAATTTTTTTTCTGGAGTAACATCATGCTGCCATCTATGGGAATTTCCAAAGGATCATTTGCCAATTCATCCACCTCAACATCGTCGTTTTCTTATAATGATCTTCCAAGAGAAATACAGGATTTGATTGAATATCATCCTGAAATTGATCAAACTGTTTTGTTCATGAAAAAATGCTGGGCGACACAAAAATATCACACGGCAGATTTTCGCATCATGTCTGCGCGTGTTTGTGGAGCTATCTATAAATGTCTTTCCCATGTTCAGCTTGAAATAAACGGCATAGATCAGACAACATCAACAAGCAATATCAGTGGAACAATAGAGCAGGAAATATATTTTGCCAAATCCTTGCAATATGTCTATGATCTCATGCTGCAGATGAAATTGACTGCATCAGAAAAAAACTTGCCTAAAAAGGGATCATCAGGTTCAGCGTCAATTACCTTTACCGCTGATGCCCTATCTTGCCTTGAAATCATAGAAAGCTGGGATCTTGTTGCCAATATTCTTTCAAGTGGAACGGATCTTCCTTCCTTTAATCCAAAAAATATATTGCGAAGAATGCTGTATGGTACAATGATTATCAGGATATGATGTAGATGGCCAAATACAAGACAGAAGTTATTTACAGTGGAGATACAATCCAAAGTATTGCACAAAAATATCTTGGCGACGAAAAACAATGGCCAGTTATTGCATCATTAAACAGATTGAGAAATCCCTATATATCAGATAATCCCGAAGATCAATTGGGAAATCCAAGCGGAACCATTTATATTCCAGAAGAAATGAAAAAAGGCACAACTTCCCTTTTGCTTCCAAAGTATTTATATTCGAGCCAGCAAAGTTCTTCTGCGGGAAAAATCAGCAAAAGCGTTTTGGTTTCTGATAACAAGATATTCTTGAAAAAATATCTTCAAAATGGTGATTACTCTCATGATACTATTACCATAAGAAATGTCTATTTTGAGAAAACCATAGACTATCCAAACATTCCTGATGGATATTTTTACATAGAATTTGAAAGCGCCGTTGTTATTCCGCCATCAATAAGTGCAATCAATGCACATTTATTTTCCTACACTGAGGCAACGTCTTCTGCTGATAAGTATTACCTCACTTACTCATACGTTTCCGGTGATGGAAATGAAACAATACCTGCTCCTTTCAATGAAAAATTGTATGGACAATCGTATGCAAAGGAGTATTTTATTCCTGCGGCAAATTCCACTATTGTTTTTTCCGCTCCTTCTGTATGGCCAGACGGAGCAAATTCCGTCAATGTCTATGTGGCAAAAATAGATTATGCTCTTTCAGATTTTTCTAATTCTTCTTTGTATTTTCAAGGGAATATATCTGCACCGTCTGGAACACTTTCCATTACTCTTTTGAATACATCACTTCCTGTTACTGGATCAAAGAATCCTCAGCTCCAAGAGAGCTTATCATATTTGGGAAAACCGAAAAAAGGAATAAATGATTATTATCCTTCTGGAACAAAGATGTTTTTTTATCCAGCAATCTATGATGACACGTATGTCTTGAAAACTGGAGACAAGATACAAATCCCTGTTTACGGAAGTAGCTCTTCGCAAATATTGAATGCCTATTCTTCAACGCAAATTGATTCTTACGGAAGAGACATAAAAATTGATTCAAGCGGACAAATAACTTTTCTCGGAAATTCATCCACAGATCTCACGACAATTTCTGGGCGGGATAATGTCATTCAGGCGCTGAACAACAAAATAAAAACAAAATATGGATCATTGAAAGCCTTTCCTGCGTACGGAAATGCTGCAATACAATATGTGGGATCAAAGTATTCGCCGTCAATTGTCAAGGCGACAAAGGACAGCATTTATTCCACAATAATGTCAGATGAACGCGTTTCCGGCATTGTAAGCATGGATGTTCGTTATGATGCAACTTCAGCTGCTATAATAGCAGATAACATTTATGTTCGATTGTCTGAAAATTTTACTGTGGTAAATCTGTATCCTGTACTCATCGGGATATAAATATGAGGAATTTTTATGGTTGAAACATTTCGACTCAAAAGACAACCGGATATTGCAGCAAAGGCCATTGCGCATATAATTACGCATACGGATCAAGTAACTGATTTTTCAGAAGGATCTGTCATTCGTTCTCTTGTTGAAGCCATATCTTCAGAAATATACAATAATAATATTGTATTTGCAGATAGTGTTGCATCATCGATTCGAACTGCCGTAAAACAAGCATTTAACAAGCCGCTTCTTCCTGCTTCCAAAGCATACGGTCCGGTAGTATTTTCACGATTGATGTTGCCATCTCCCACAGTAATAAATTCGACTGAGGATGTAACTTTTCCCGGAATATCATTTACCTATCAAGCAGGAAACTTGCCTGCTGCAAACACAAATGCTTTATATTATTCCGTCACAGGAATTCAGCCGGATAATAATGCGAATCAAAGCCAGCCTGTTACAAGATACCTTGCTCCTTCCGGGCAATACAGGACCGCCACTGCAAAATTGTATTGGTCAAAACAAGATGGGTATTCCGCATACAGGATATATAGGTCATCAGTCATTCCGACCACATTAAGTCAAAATATTCTCAATGCCGATTTGATGAGACACTCAGTGCCTTCAACAACTGGGATTACTTTTTCTGGATATACGGGCGTAACTCCGCATTTTGGGTTGAGTGGCAAAGCGACAGCGCTTGTCATTTCTTCATCTGCCGGGACAGGACCCTACACGGCAACCCTGACCGTTACAGGAACCACTTTCAGTGCCAACGCAACAAGCATGCGTCTTATTTCCGGAACAATTGACGGAACTGGAAGTCTTGGTTCAGGGATTGTAAGCATTACTGCTGAAACAAACACAACTGTCCGGCAAATTTCCTCAACTTCTCCAATTATCGATGGCACATTGAGCACTGATGGAAATTTTACTGTTTCTGATAATATGGGAGCAAAAGGAATTTATTTCTATAGCATTATTGGCATTGATTCGCTGGGAAAAGAATCCGTTGGCACATATCCCGTAGCCAGACTTTTCAATGATAACTGGTGTTCAATGAATATTCCCCATATTCCAAGTGCCACAAGATACAAGTTTTATCGTTCTGCAGCAGCAATGCCGTCTGCGCTCTATGTTTCAACCGATATTCGTCAAACTGGTGATAGTATTGGAACCTTGTCTGCAAGCACAAACTACTATTACAGTGTTGCCGCACAAGAAAAAAATATTTATAGCCCTCCAACATCAAATTTTGCAAGTTTTACCGGATCAATTACCGCAACAACATTGACTGTCACTGCAGTATCAAGCGGATTTTTATCAGTAGGGCAAACCATTGTGATCAATGGAACCAATGGATCAACAATTACTGGATATCTTACAGGATCCGGAGGTATTGGAACATACAATATTTTTCCTGCTTTGGCCACTGCTGTACCTTCGACTTTCATGGAGTCAAGAAGTTATGCAACAACACCTGCTTCTTCATCATCGGTAGGATCTGCAAATCTTGTCACAAGGCTCAGTCTTCCGTTGACAAAATATGCAAACAAATATGTTTTTTCAAAATCAACATCTCCTGACATGAGCAATGCAACCGAATTTTCCGTTCCAATCAATTCACCATTGATCGGAACGCCCGGAACAATTTCCATCGGGACTCCATATTCATTAGGATCAAATACTGCAGGAACCTATGCATATTATGTTTCATGTGTGATAAAAAATACTGGAACATATACAAATGGCAAATATGTTTCTGTTCCTTATGAGATTGAAAGTGATAAGATTGCTTGCGCATCAACCGTTACTCTTACTGCAAGCCAACAAGTTGTTGTATCTTGGGGGGCAACATCCGATGTTGCCGTTACGCATTATAGAGTTTACAGAACAGCATCAAACAGTGGCACGTATCAGTGGGCAGATGTTGCATCGTCACTTGTTTCCCTTACTGACTCAGGTAGTGTGTTTTCAAGTTCTTCTTCCTCCGCAGAAAATCTTTCTTTTGCCGCAAATATTGCCACAGGTGGAATAACAACAAATGGAACTCTCTGGACGGTTACGCATAGTGCAGGATATACCTTTCCTATCGGTACATCAGTAACATTATCGGGACTTACTCCAAATGCATACAATGGAACATACGTTGTCAACACAAGCTCTGCCACTACCATTACCATTTCAAATGCCAGTGCTCCGGGAGCAGTCACGGTTGGTGGTCTTGTCACGAGCAATGATGCCACTCCTCGATTAACGATAAAGGATACTGGAAATTTTCAGGAAACAATTTCCTCTTGGCCAACACAACAGTCTCCTATGGCAAATTGTGTTTCATATGAAAATGCGTACATGCATTCCGGTCAGATATCAGGAGTGTTCTCCAATACATCTGGTCCCGGTCCTTCTGTTAGTTCCGGAATTGTTGTTACCGGAAGTATTTCTCCTTTCGATCAATCCATTATCGGTGACCAGCTTGTCTTTGACGAAGATAATGCATCAGGAGGAGATCAAGGATATGGCGGAATTGTTACAGAATGGGTTTCTTCCGCATCAATAAAGACTCCATTGTCTACATACAAGAACATCACTTCATCTTCTACTCCGACATCGATAACGTCGCAAGCATATACTATTTCGCCGTTGAAAACACAAACAAATTATAGTGCTGGAACAATAAGCGTAGCTTCAAGTGCTACAACCGTTACTGGAGTTTCGACTGGATGGAACACTTCAATGCTGGGAGCATTATTGGTTGTCAGATCAACTTCAGCGCCAACACTTGCACCCGAAAGAACTATTAGTTCTATTTCAAGTCCTACATCATTAACGCTGAGTTCATTGGTGTCTAGCACTGCATTTAGTGGAGTTTCGTATTCCATAAAAATCAATTCCCTGAATTTACTGTCATGGACGACAGATGTTTGGCCGTACTCATGCATTATTGAATACAAAAAACTGACGACCAGTTTGACATCCGCGTTTAACGGAATATATTATTATTATGAGGATAATGGTTTCTTCCCCACGTTAGCTTCGATTGGCCAAATTTTCAATTCTTTTCCTTCATCAAACACTGCGCAACTTGCAACGGGTGATCTTGTCATTCCAGCCGGAACCATTGTTCGCGTTCCAAGCACTTCAAAAACGTATTCTTTGGCTGATTCAATAACATTATTGAGTACTTCAAACTACACTTCAGGAACAGATACCGTCGTTGCAACTTCCTCAGGAACATCTTTTAACACCGCAAAAAATACGATTACCGAAATACTTACTACTGTATATGGTATTTCTTCCGTAACAAATGCTTCTTCTCTGTCCAATGGCACAAATAATGAAACAGAGGAAGAGTGGACAACTCGTTTTGAAAAAGTTGTAAAATCCCTTTCTCGTGGAACAAAAGAATCCATTGAGGAGGGTGCAAAAAATGCACAACTTACCGATAATGCTGGATATATTACAGAACAAATTACCAAATCATTGTCAACAGAAACAAGCAGCAATAACATTTTGCTTTATGTGGGAAATGGAACTTCTTCCTCAGTAAGTGCCGATTTACTTTTGAAGTGCAAAACAATCATTGAGGGGTATACGGACAACACAAGTGGAATTATTTATCCGGGGTACAAAGCGGCAGGAATTCCTGTAACCATTCAAAGCGCGGCATTTCAAACACAAGATTTTTCAATCTCTGCCACTGTTGATTATGGATACAAAATAGATTTGCTTTCCACAGAGATTTTCATTACCGTTTCTGACTATATTAATGAACTTGATATTAGTGATGGATTTGGAATCCCAACGATAACCCTTGCTGGCATTGGATCAGGTATAGCATCAACCACGCATCAGTACATGGCTGTGTGTATTGATGACAAGGGGAACAAATCATTTCCCTCAGTATCAAAATCAATTACTGGAACGTATTCCAGCATTAAGATATCTTTTTCCAAACCAGCAAATGGGCCTACATTGGCTTCGGTAGACATTCTCAAGTGGAATGGATCATCTTGGGTTTATCTTACAAATAAGGTGTATTCAAGCGATTCAGCACAATGGTATTATACCGATTTATTTGATACAAATCTCAATTCCGCAGTAATATATGAATTTGTAAATCCCAGCCTCAAGTATTTTCAGAAATCTGAATTGACAAAAAGAATAATGAGAATTCCGGGAATTTCTGCAGTAACAATATCTGCACTGGATTCCAGCTCAATTGATCAAAATATTATTGTCCCTCTTCGTGGATCATTACTCAAGCTTGGAACCTGCGAGATACGATAACATGAGTACTCCTCTTGATGTTTTGCCAAACTCAACCATATTGTCTCGAATTTCTCAAGAACTTCCGGGATTATTTTCCATAGATCCTATTCCTCAAAATGCAATAACATTTGCAAGAGTTCATCCTGAACCAATTGCAATTCTTTCCATTGACAAACCGTACAATAATACAATTGTTGTAAAGCACAAAACCACAAATTATTTCAAGAATTTTGCTCTTGGAGATTCAGTTTTTTTATCCGGAATACCATATGATTTGACGTATGCATTGTCAAACAACATGAAAGAAATCAATGCAATTTGGGACATCAATGAATATTCTTCAGAAGGTATATTCTCACTATCCAGTCCAGATCTTTCCTCTGTTGTCCTTCAAGCAGTTTTTACCGCGAATATTTATCAAAATACGTATGTGACACCGACAGGGTCAACGACTGTCTGTACTCTCAATGTTGCTTCAATTGCATCAGGAAGAATATCAATTGGTCAAGTATTGAGTGGAGTTGGAGTAGTTTCCGGAACAAAAATCATTGCCAAGGGAACTGGCAGTGGTGGATCTGGAACATATTATCTTGATGTCATTCAAACAGTACCAAGCACACAGATCACATCGTCGTGCGTTTCTGGATATATCAATATTGCAAAAATGAAAAGACAAATTTTTGCAAATACTATTTTATTCTCTGAATTAATTGGAAACCCCACATATTCCATTTTTTCGGAAGAAAGCAAAGGAGATCCTTCAATTTATGTGGCAGATGCATCTTTTTCACTCAGTTCATCCTGTTCCTATTTTTCTCCCGAGTATATTGATCTTGCTGACTATTCCCTAAAAGAATTTGTTGAATATTTTCAAGAAAAATATGACACTAAGATCCTCAACGGGTACGGTGGAATAAAAACTGAATACAGTGATGATCTAGAATATGGCACACATATTCCCTCTTCATTGCTCTTGGAAGGAGGACTGGATATTGATGCAAATGCAATTTCTTGGCCGATTTTTACAAATAATAATTTCAGGTTTCTGATTCCCATTGTATTGATGATAAAAGATTACAAAATGCAAATTCAAGCCGCAACCCAGCAAACCAATCAGCATATTGCTACAGGAGAATGGTTGGAATATTGGGGAAAAATCCTTAGCGTTAGCCGTCAGACTTCCGAAATAAACATGGATGAAATGTACAGATCAAGAATGCAACGAGAAGCGTTACTTCCAAAATCAAATAATCTGGCTATTGCAGAGCTGGTTTCTTCTGCAACTGGACAATCCACCGCTGTAGTTGATGGATCTGCTCCTTTCAAGATTATTTTTCCTTCTGTGGATAAAGATCTGAAGATCAGTCCATTTAATCGAACATCAAGTTCTTTGCCGTATACAAAAACAAAAATCATATCCCCTTGGAATACTACAGAAGCAATTGTCACTGGTTCCATCTCCACAACGACGTTAACTGTTTCCGTAGCGTCCATTGTTGGTTCTCTTGCGATTGGACAAACATTATCTGGAACTAACGTGACATCAGGTACTCAAATAATCTCCCTTGGCACGGGTACTGGTGGTATCGGTACATATTTTGTTAGTCCAAGCCAATCAGTGTCTTCTACGACAATAGGAGCAGTTGGAAAACCATACTCAATAACCATTGGTACCGTATCATCAGGGGCAACGTATTACACCGCAACTATTACCATACTGGGAAACGTTACAATAATAGGCAGTTCTGCGCCTTATTTTTTCCCAGCAACTTCATGGGGAAGCAGCACAATATATGGAACTCCTTTAACCGGGTCATTAGGAACTGGAGTTGTAACAATTACAGGAACACCCTCTACATCTGGAGCTGCGACCACCATAAACATACAATCAACAGCTTCAATGACTGCAGGAACGTTAGGATCATTGGAAATTTCCTATTCCGCGGCACTATACAATAGCTCAACATCTACAACATTTTATCCATCTGATTCTGTATCAAACGCAACAAGGATCGGGCCAATTACAGGATCCGGAACATTTATTGTAAAAGTTGCTCCTGATGATACGATAAACAATATTTTGTCGCCAAATCTGCAAAATTTTGTTTATACTCTAGTAAACAAATACAAACCCGCAGGAGTATCCTTTACGGTAGAGCCTCTCCTGACTTAATCAATCCAAGGAAAACCTCATGAAGAAGATAAACTCTGCTCTTGGAATTTACCCCACAAGAACAAGTCGCGTGTCGTCAATTGACACGGCAAATCAATCCTTGGAGTCGGTAGTTTTTCAACAGGGCAAGAGTATCCTTGATTTTGACTTGAATGTCATGCAGGATATCATTGCAAAAAATCAACAGAGATTTGTTCAAAGTATCTATAAGTCTTCGGGATTCTTGACAAATCCCAATATTACGATTAGTTCAAATACCTTAACTATTCAAAAATCTTTCGTGAACATTCAAGGAAATATTTTTACCATTGCTTCTGCTGCATCTGGTTCCACCATGACTGTTACAGTAGATAGTACAAATGTGAATACTTTTGTCTGGCTTGAAGCATGGTATCAAGAAGTAGTGCCAACAGCCGCATCAGGTGAAACAATAAGCAGCAATGCTTCAGTAACTGAAAACAAAAGTGCAACTATTTACAAATATGGAGGAACTGATACTGCAGATAATGCTATTACAAACATCATGACGGATCCAGTTTTTGGCGCAGAAACAACACGCAGAATTCAGTTACGCTGGAGATTGCGCACCTCAGCAATAACTACCAATGATGTTAGCCTTGGATTCATCACTGGTGTTTCCTATACAGTATCAACTCCTGCAAATTCAAGCGTAAAAGCTCAAGGAGGAAGATCCTCTTCTTTCATATCAACAAATGCTTCTACAAATCCATATACTTTTTATCGAGCCGATAATTATGATACGACTGCTTTGTCAAGTCCACAAACATTAGTGAGCATCTTGTCTGATACGGTTTATCGTGCAGACATGCGAAAATCTTTTCTTGAATTTGCCGACAATCTTGATTCTTCTTTGTATATTGCCGGAAGAGGAACAGATGATGATGCGCAACAGCTCAATACGGTTGATGGACGAGTATACGGACTCCCCTTGGCTGTTGTAACAAAATCTGGTAGTACATATACATCTGCACTTCTTGCAAATACCATTGCAACAAGTACGCAGGGAACTACCGTTGTGGGGCCAACAAATAATGCCAGCATTACGTTAACTGCGCAATACGCTGGAGCAACGTCGACAACAAACAATCCCGGACAAGCAAATCTAGCTTCCGGAATTGCCGTTACTGGAACTCCGGGTGCTTCCCAAGATATTCTTTTGAATTCATTTGATTATTCCACCATATTAAGTTATGTTGTTGCAAAAAGATTGTCTGTGATTGAAAAGGGCACTGCTGCAAATCCTTCAATTACGTTTGAAAGTGGTTCCAATGAAAGAAATACTGGTTTTTACAGAACCACAGGAACACCGAGCACGTTAGGCGTCTCGGTTGCTGGAAATGCAATAGGAAACTTTTCTTATACATCTTCAACAGTGTATGGACTTTCAATTGGAGCATCAGGATACGGATCGTTATCCGTAGCTGGTACATCAACGTTGACAGGCAACGTGACATCTGCTGGAGCTTTTATCTCTTCAACATCTTCTGCCGCAAATTCATTGCCAACACTTACTTCAAATACCCTTTTTAGTTCCTCAAATGTTGCCATAACTGGAGGAACAATTTCTTCTGCTGTTACGTTGACATTAAAAAATAGCGCAGGTGCTGCTCCTACCGCAACAGGAGACGTTCAATGGGATTCCACATCCAAATCCTTGCGCGTTGGCTTTAATGGAACAACAACGTATTCATATGGATATTTGGGAACAACAACACCAGCCTCGTTTCTTGGAACTGCGTCAACTATTACGGCTTCATCCGGATCGTCATTCGAAGTTGCACGAATTGATCATGTGCACGCGCAACCTTCCTCATATAATCCTACGGCACACATTGCAACTCATGCAATAGGTGGTTCTGATCCTTTTACTTCTTCACATGTTCTGGATGCAACAGCTAGAGTAGGGGTTTCAATTACTTCTTCTTCAGGAACAGCAACTGGATCGGTCGGTTTGTCAGGTGCTGTTCAAAAAAGAAGATTAAATTTTGTTGCCGGAGCAAACATTACTTTATCCTTGGCAAGTGGACAAGTTGCAGGATCAAATTATACATTTGATGACTTATGGAGTGATGACTTTTTAAATCTTACTATTTCGGCAAATGTTGCAGGATTTCAAGACACATGGTCAACAACGTCTGGATATACTGTTGTAAATGCAACATCAATGGTGAACGGAACAACATATACTATTTACACTCGTGGAACAACTGATTTTACTTCGGTTGGCGCTGCATCAAACATGATCGGAACAATTTTTACTGCTACTGGAGCAGGAACAGGAACAGGAACGGTATACGCAGGTAAAGCTACATTTACGCCTATTCCTTCTAGTCCGGGAGATACGGGAAATTGGGGAATGTTTCCTGTCAAATACATAGTTGCTGGAAATAATTATATTATTGGATGGCTTGGCACAACAACTACGGCACAATGGAATACCATTGCAGGAGCATCAGCTCCTTCGTACATAGAAGGATCATCATTTACTGCTTCGTCAGCAGTAACCACTTTGGATTTTTCTGGCTATGGAACAGGACTTGTTTATCCTTCATCAACACAACAATTTGCGGCGCACAGAGAACATACTCATCCAAGACTGGATGGGTATTACACTTCCTACAGTACTCTTCCTAATGATGGACAAGGCACTGCTGGAACAACTGTCAATATTTCTCGTGGAGATCATACTCATTCACTTCCTGCATATATTGCTCGACAAGGAGGTCTTGCTTTTGGATTTGGTGATTCTCCTCAAACAATAAGCAATGCTTTGGATGTTTCTGGAACATCTACGTATACTTCCTTGGCTTCTTCGTTGTACGTTCGCAGCAGTGCTGCTTGGGCAGCGGATTCTGGAGCAAGAATTGCCCTTGGTGGAGCAGTAAATGCAACGCCTACATTTACCGCATTTGGTGGAATCAGTGCTCGAAAAGCATCTTCTGTTATCAATGAATACGCAGGATATCTAAGCTTGTGGGTCAATGCAGGCAGCACAACCGCATTGACTGAATTTTTTCGCGGTTATGATAATGGATCCATTTACATTGGACGAACGGCACAATCAAAACCATCTGATGTAGATAGCATTGTTGTTCAAGGAAAAGTTACCGCAGCAAGTTTTGTTGTTAGCGGAGGAGGAACAGGTGTTTCTGCTTCAAGTGGAGGCACAGGAACAACTGGCTACGCAGTTGGAGATATTCTGTACGCTGATTCAACAACGACTCTTGCCAAATTGACCAAACCAGCTAGTGCTACTTCTTTGCTTACAATGACATCAGCAGGTGTTCCCGCTTGGGCATCTTTGGCAAACACTGGAATTACCGGTGTTGGAACAATTACCACTGGAGCATGGAACGGCACGGTAGGCGCGAGTACTGCAAGTACTGGAGCATTTACCACCATATCGGCAAGTGGTCTTATCACCGCTAGCGGAGGAATCACCGGAACCATAGGGGCCACAACCGCAAGTACTGGAGCGTTTTCCACGATATCGGCAAGTGGTCTTATCACCGCTAGCGGAGGAATCACCGGAACCATAGGGGCCACAACCGCAAGTACTGGAGCGTTTTCCACGATATCGGCAAGTGGAACTATTTCTTCTACGTCTGGTGGATCAGCCATATCAGCTGCCGGAGAATTTACCACAACTGGTGCAAATGGACTTCGAATTGGCACACTTGTGTTGAGAAATGATGGCACTAATGTGTATTTTCTTTTCGGAACGTCTGGAACTTCGGGAGATAATTGGTCGGCTCTCCGGCCACTTACAATTAACAATACTACAGGCAATGTGAGCACAAGTTCAGCGGTTACTGGAGGATTCGCACCTCGTTGTTTTATTCCTGCTTCGGCTTTTACTTCTACAGTGAGTTTGTCAACTGACGCGACAAGCGGACAGTATTATTACTCCATGGCTATTGGAAACATCGCGTATGTATACTTGGTTGTTCCCGGAAATTATTCAGGAGGAACTGTTACTGCAACATTAACTGGTGGCATAACTGCCTCAATTGCTACTAGCACAACATCAACGGGGACGTACACAGCACTGTCTACCCTAACTCCTAATACAGGGTATTATTTTAGAGTCACTGCTACAAATGCGGCAAATTTTCTAGGTTTATCGCTTGTCTTTTCATAAAAAGGTGCACAAAAATGATTTATGCAAATCAAGTTGTAAATTTTGGTACTGCAACAAATAGTGTTACAATCAGCACAAATACTGATTTTTCAGCAAATACTTCATACTACTATGGAGATTTGACAATAAATTCAGGGGTAACTATTACCTTGAGTAGGACAACTGATTTGAGGGTATCTGGTACGTTAACAAATAATGGAGTTATTAAATCTGCGCAATTAATTTCTAGCGACACTGCGGGAACTGGAGCAGCGTACACGTTAGCTTCACCGCAAGACGTTCTTCCCGCAAGCGCCAATGGTGCTAACTATGCCTCTTCTTGGGGAACAAATTACGGAGCAAATGCCATGAAAATAATGGCAAAAAAATTCGTGAACAATGGGCAGATAATTTCAAGCGGATACAATGGAACAGGAACATGGGGAGGAAATAACGGAGTTACGTACAACAATAATCAAGGAGGAAGCGGTGCAGGATATGTATTGATTCTTGCAGAAAATTATTCGGGAACAAGCGGCACTCTTTCCATGGCGGGTGGAACTGGCAACACTGGGTGGCCCTCATTCAGTTGGACATATCAGACGAATTGTCGCTCAGTATATACTGGTGGCTATTGGAATTGTGCTGACACTACCAGCACTTGTGGATCTCAGAAAGACTGGTACAATAATCCCAAAACGGAAACAGTATGCGATAATGCTACAGGCAACAACGGAGGTGGAGCGGCTGGTCCCTCTGGTGCAGTTTCTTCTGCTAGAATTTACACATCTTCTGTTCCGCCAGTTAGCGGGGCAGCAAGTAGTCAAACTGTTACAGTGACAAAGGTTGCGGTATCCATTGGTGGAGCTATTTTTTGGTTCAAAGAAGTAGAAGAAGATTTGGAATATTCATATGAAAAAAGAGTTTGATTTTGATTTAAAAAAACAGTCAACAGAGAAGTTGTTTTTGAGTCATGAAAAAGCTTCTACTAGATTTTGGGAAACTACTCCATATACCCAACATACTCCCTATAAAATATTTGAAGGATCAATTAAAGAATTCATAACATATCTTGAACAAAATGTATTATTTGTAACAAATCCCATTTCAAGAAGTATTTTTATTGATTTTTTTATGAAAAATTCCGAGCAAGAAAAAGATGGAGTTTATTACAAAAGACATTTACCAAAAAATTATAATAATAAACTTCATTTTATTATTAATTATCCAAAATCCTCTGAATTATGGTGGAATAATATTGAAAAATATATTACTTTTGAGTGTAAATCTTTAAATAACTTTAGTCCCGGTATATGGGCAACAAAAATTAAAGAAATTGATAATGACAGTGAATATGAAGACATCTGGGAGTTGAGTCATTTTAAACATATTCCGCTGTTAAGCAAAAGAAGAAAAAATTCTACTGGATCTCACGAGATTCCTTCTGAGGATTTCTGGATGCTTAAAAATGTAGCTTTACACATTGAGGGTTGGGATCCGTTTGATCCTCCTGTTCAGTTTGTATCTTTGGGGGGGCCAGCAGGACTCCCAAGATTTTCCGAGGATGTTGACGCAGGATCGGGTTGTTTGCTAACATTAAAATGTTCTGATGGATCTGTAGTTAATTACACAATTGTTGATGGAGGCAAAAATCATAAAGTTCGAGACGTGATTGACGCACAAGGAAGCACCGGACAACATGCAGAGATATTTGTTACAGATACAGATTCTAATGGCAAAATAACCGATTCACAGCTTATCAATCCGGGATCTGGATATGGAAATATTTCAGATGCAGACATATTATCGGCATTCCAAACCAAGACAATGCTTCCGGAAGGTATTATTCGGCATAAGCATCCCGATTTGTTTTTGTTTGCACAAAAAGGATTTGGCTATGAGCCTCAATGAAAATTCTATTACTGTATATTGGGCAATACACGCAAGAGAAACCGATTGGGCAATACGAAGACTAGTTCAAGAGAATCCCGTTTTCCTAAACAAAGACGATATAGATATGAATCAAAAGGATACGAGGTCTCAAGTATTGCTGTCTTGTCCTGCTCATCAAGATTCAAAATCAAATATGTTATTTTTTAAATTTCCAATTGATGCTGATTTTGAATTTGACGAAGAAAAAAAACTTATTGGAAGCCCAAAAAATGCACATTTTTTGCGTATTGGAAATCCAGACTATAACGCTGAAAACGTTCCATCTTTAACAAACAATCAACAGTCGCAGAGAATGTCTGTATCTTTTGAATTTCAAACTATCTTTTTTTGTGAAGACTCGCTTGAAATGGAAATTTTACCTCCATATTTGCACAACACTGTTGCTTCTCAATACGGAGCACAAGTGACTGGAAAATTTGATATTGGTCAATGGTTTCGAGCCCTCAATGTTGAGTATCTTCTGTGGAATAATATTAAAACCTTTAAATGTAAAGATGGAGATCCATCCATGTATGTAAAGTTTTATACAGACAAAAAAATAATTCTTAAAGAGTTTCGTCCAAATAATTTTCTTCATTCATCTGCTATCGCGTGTGAATCGTTAACAAGTCATTTCAAGAATTATCAAACCTTGCAATGGAGATACAACAGGTTCAATCCGTCGCTTAAATGCGCCGTTCTTCAAGAAATCAAAAAAAATCTGCTATAATACAAATGCCACATGTGTTGGCAGAAGGAGAGAACAATGGCAGCGCTCACCAAGAACAACAGGAATGGCAAGATCTCGGAGGAAGAAATGATTATTGACGGAATTGCCAAGGAACATCCCGAAGATGAAACCCCTGAGGGCACTGGAGACATGCCGTATGAGGAATTCGTGGATATTCTTGCTTCAGGAAAGTACTCAGGAGAACTCTGGGCAGAACTTGAGCGCGAGAAGATCCGTGCGCAGGTTGATGTCAGGTTTGCGTCTACGCGAAATAACGAACAGCGATTGAGCACTGCCACGGAACGATTGAACCGTGCGGTAAGTGAGCAGAATGCTCTTGAGCAGGAATTCCCAAGTGCAAAAGTTTGGGGCAAGTTCTTTATCTCCAACGAGGCAGTAACTGCCAAGCAAGCCGAGAACAATACTCCGAAGTAATCTGGTAAACTTTCTTGAAGTGTGTGATTGAATCCCCGCTTTATTGCGGGGATTCTTGTTTATTTGCCGCAAAAAACAGGAGTTAACATGAAAAGCGCAGGAGCAAACCCAAAACTTCGCTTGCAAGAAATCCCATTGTCTTCCAATGGATATGACCACACAGGACAGATCATTCCACAGATTCCTTTTTCTCCGGAAGGCAAAGTCAGATACGAAGATGTTTTTCGTGTTGCAAAGGAATTCCAGAAACTCAAGGAGCAAACATCGTATCGAACGGAACGGGCATATCTGGACCTTCGACATGCAGACGGTCCTGTTGCCATCGTGTATTCGTCTGACTGGCATCTTGGAAGCCTTGGATGTGATTACGACCAGATGCAACATGATCTGGATTACATCCTGAATACTCCACGATTGGGACTGGCAACGGTGGGTGATCTCAAGGACAATTTTGGATCGTTCAAGAATGTTTCTGCGGTACATGGACAGGCATTTGCCGGAGACTTGCAGAACCTTGTTCTTGAAGACATTGCTTCTCGACTTGTGGAAGCCAACAAGTTGTGGATCATCACATGGGATAACCATTCCGTTGAGTTTGATGAGCGAGTCATTGGGTATGAAGCAGCCAATTTTATTTGGCGCGAAGGAGTCCGAAAAGGCAAGACCATTGCTCTCGATGGAGAAGGTTTTGTTGAATTATACATTGGTGACACATTCTACACACATTTGATCATGCATCAGTCTCGTTCTCATAACAGTGCGCACAAGCTTGCTGGCAACAAACGACTGTATCAAACACGTTTTCCGGCTCATGTTGTTGCAACCGGACATACGCACAGTCCTGATTTTGAACAATATACTCATTACGAAATTGCAGAGGCTCTTGGCTATGAATTTGGTGGTCGCTCCTATCTGATCAAGACCGGAACATACAAGATCAAGGATACGTACAGTCAACGGTATTTTGGACAGCCTTCCATTGGAACTCCAACGGTTGTCTATTTTCCGATGGAAAAAGGCAAGCGCAAGCATCTTTGTTTCCCTACTGCAGAAGACGCTGTGCAGTACATGAATGGTTATCAATTTTTATATGATTTTCATGAGGCAAACAACAAGACAATTTTTTCTACATAGATAAGCGATAATGTCTTATGGAGATAAGACATGGAAGAGGACACTCGGTCTCGGTTCCCTTTTCTTGTGAAATCCTGCATCCAACATTGGAGAAGAATCGTTGCTACTACCGCAACGGTTCTTGCTGGACTTCGAATAGTAATATGGATTGCAAAAGCAATTGCATCTGCAGGAACCGTAGATACAGCATTAAATTTAATTGGACTTGAGGAATATGTAAAGCCTTATGAAGATTTTGTAGACGGAATCATTCATTTTGTTTGGGATTTCATAATGAACCTTAATATGATGTTGCAATAAAACTCAAGGAAAGGAAACAGGTATGCAAAATTATACGACAAACCCGTTTCATGAGAGAACACGCACATGCAGGGAAATGCGAGGACAAGGAATCGGTCGTGGCAGAGACAGCGAAGAAGCCAGAGATAATCTCGAAATGCTTCTTCATGAACGCAAATCAACACTTGAAACATGCGAAAAGAGATGGAACACGGAACTTACGGAAGAACAAAAAAAGTCTCTTCTCGCGTTGCGCGAATCATGGACAAGTGAAAAAATTCTTCAAGAACATCTGAATCCTTACATGGCAGATCAAAAACTCCGCAACAGGTGGGATTTTATAAAATATCGAATTGAGAAAGGAGATTTTGATCAGGACGTTCCCAAAGAACTACGAAAAAACAAGGAGTAACACATGTTTCCATTGTTAGAGGCTCGTGAAAACAACCCTACCATGGGTGGCTATGATTTTGGTGAATGGAGCACATATTCAAACCAGTTCCATCCGGGACTGGATTTCAATGCCGGAAACGGAGGTGATGGAGACATAGGTATGACGCTTGTTGCTGTCTGCAAGATGGAGCTTCGCGCACATGAAGAGACAGCAAGAGGATACGGAAAACATCAATGGTGGGAAATCACGGAAGGTCCGCATGTTGGATCTTGGGTTCATTATTGTCATGCAAACAGTTTTGTTTATGGCACTGATGATATTGGAAAAAGCGTAAATCGAGAAGAAAAAATTGGAGAATGTGGAAAATCAGGCGGTCAGCAATTTGCACATCTTCATTATGAAGTAAAAAAGGAAAGACCTCAGAATTGGGGTTACTGGGGTGGAGGATTAAGCAAAGAGCAGATGCTTGCCACATATACGAATCCTCTGAATTTTTGCAGAGATTATGACAATTATGTTCCTAGCGAAGACAACAAGGGAGAATATGACATGCTAAGCGATGCAGAAAAGTCACTTATCAACACGGTGCGTGAGCTCAATTTCATTGGAAATGCCGAAGCAGTAATTCGTTTGATGGCAGGATTGAATGCAAATGAAACCAGTGTTGAAAGCTGGATCAATGAAATCGGAGCATTGAAGAGCCAGTTGGCTCCTGCGCAAGAAGTTGAATTGGATCATTCTGGTGATCATCCGGAAACAGAATACGAGAAGCAACAGGTCATTGGTGGCAGATAGTTTTTCAAAGGCAACTCAGCTTTTCAAGGTCTTCGGGGTTCATCGGAACCCCGAAAGCCTTCGAAAACTCCTGAGCATGCGAATGCCTTCCTCCTTGCAGGAAAGCCAAGCCGAACGATTTGGCAAATGCGCCGTTCCTCGATGTTTCTCATGTGGCACCGTTGATCACCCATTGGATCTTCATCATGTTATACCGCGTTCTCAATCCAAATCGCGAATTGATGATTTTACTAATCATCTTTATCTGTGCGGAGACTTTTTTCCGAATAATCATCACAAAGCGCTTCATGGTTTGGCAACTCCCGGCAAGAAACACTGGGAAGAACTTGGCATCTCAGGGAAAAATTTTTCCGAAGCCATCCCATGCGAAGAGATCATGGCGACCGAAGAACAATTCGTTGCGCTTTTGGCATTTGCAGCGAAGGATAGCATGGCTCGCATTCTTTTGCGATCCAACATTCCCGCGGCGATTTCCTACGCCATAACCCGTGGCGTGGTAGAATCCTTTAGCGTCCTCAGTGAGGATAATAAAAAAACACTCTCCCTTTGGAGAGAGAAGGATGTTCCGTGGACATCATTACAGAGACTGAAGATCCGGTAAGGGTTTGGCTGGATACAGAAATTACTCCGGCTATTGAAGAATCCAGTACGTTTCTTTATGAATTTTCCCGATTGGATTTACGGGATATTGATGCTTCAAAAGAAATGTTGACAAAACTCATAACGTTGAATTATAAACTCGGATTATTGTATGCTGATGCAATAGAATTAAAAAACGAATATCAGACTCAGTGTGATGAAACATACGCAAGAGTAATATTGACACTATCCGGAAAGAATCCCAATACGGATACGAAAATGACTCAGGAATCTGTAAAAGCCGCAGGGGAACTTGCAACATCAAATGTTGGAGCGTTTTCTGAACTATTTCCCAGTATTGCAAGAAAGCTCAATCTTGTTTCCGGAGAAGAACCAAAACGGAAGTACAATACCGTAAGTGCCACCGCAGAAAAGATCAAGGGTATCCAGCGAGACATGCAGGAATCCGTCAATGGTATCAAACACATCGGGAACCGTGAGCTCCAGCACACCATTCATGGAATTTAAAAACATCCCTTGACAACCGCGGACTGTCGGGGGTATGCTCTGGTCGGCGCAACAACACTTACCTGAAAGGACCACCCCTGATGCCGTGCCATGACATTCTGGTGAAAACCGCCATCACCGACGCAAGCTACGAATGGATTCAGAAAGCAACCCCGTTCTGGGAATCTGAGATTGCAAATCTTGGCCTGACCATTCCTGCAGGCTTTTATGTCACCACCCAGAATAATCGCGCCAGCTACGATGATGTCTCTTCATCATTGATGATCTCAGGAATCTCTTCGCTCTCTGCAGTCGATCAAGCAATTGTTGTCGAGAGATATCAGCAGTCCTATGTTGCATCGCAGATCTTTGCGGCATTGCAAGCAGATGGCTACACGATGACTGCAACATTCTCGACAGACTTCGAGGGTGCGTGGATCATCGAAGCTCGGGATGAAACCCGTAATGCCACCATTGGTGTGACATTGTTTCGTGACTTGCAATTCGAGATTGATTTTCTTGACGCATTGCATGATGATAGCGTGTGGCTATCAGGAGGAGAATTCGGGCGGGTACTTGAGTATCTTCGTCGCCTTGGTTTGTCAGTTGACATCATCAAGCAAGACATCGATGAAGAATCCCAGCGTGCAATCGCTTCCAACCTTTACGCTTGATTGAAAGGCATTGACAATGAGCGCAATACTTACGCAAACTGCTGGACCTCGTCCTGAATGGTTGAAGACTCTGCTCAGGAAATACCGCACTGGCGAATCACATGCGTTCCTTCTTTCCGGAACAGGCATCAAGGACATGGATGCCATGGGTCTTGACGTGCATGCAAATATCTATCACGTATTTGGAAACAAGTTTGTTCCTGAAAAGCCATCGGGGATCGATTTTGACATCATTGTCCGATATGACCGATTCAAGGGATTTTCTTTCATGGGCCCGGAAAAGAAACGGGCAGAAGATCGTGAGAAGTTCAAGGGCATCGTTCGCAAGCAGGAATCTTCTTCTCCGCAAATGCCTTCAGGTGGTTCTGCGATCATGCGCGGAGGACCGATCTCTTCCATGGCTGGTGGATCAACGGAAGGTGACATCCTAGAGCGTTCCAAGACGCCAGAGCAGGCTTTTTCCCTGATCAACAATGCGCTCAACCAATCAGACATTCGCCTTTGTGTCATTTTTGATGAATTCCAGACTGTCGCTCCTCGTGGACAATGGGACACCATTGGAAACATGTTCACGACGTGCATCTTGGGTCTTCGAAGCTGGGGACTTGACCTCGAAAACATTGGCGGTCATGGAAAAAAGTTCCGCAATACTAAGGGTGGGCACTTGATCATTGGCATCTGTGATGACAAAAGTGACATCAATTCCGTTCTCTCACGTGGAGTTACACAAAGTGGCTGGACACCCATCAATGTTGGTTTTCCAAGTGCTTCGGAGAGAGAGCATTTTATTCGCAATCAGGTTCTGACAGACGAATACATTTCCCAGATTGAAATTGACTTCGGGTCAAATGTTGCGCAGGAAGAGTATGTGTCTTGGCTTGCAGGAGCGACAGGTGGATTGTCAATTCGTCAGATCGAAGTTGTTCGATTGACCGGAGAACGCAATTCCATCCTCACTCGCGACATGGTGTCGAAAATTATCAACGATGCCATTGCTGAGCAATTTGGAGGACAAGGTGGTGCAGATTACCTGAACGTAATCAATCCCACGCTGGGGCTTCGAGACTACGGGTTCCCTGAATACCTGATCGAGTATTTCGAGTGGTTCCTGCGTCAATTCCGTGCAGGAAAACTGCGGAATGCCAACATCCTTGAGGCTGGACCTCCCGGCACGGGCAAGTCCTTGCTTGCCTACGCACTTGCCTATGAGCTTGGATACAAGTGCGTGTACTGGTCTCCTGCGCTTACGCAAAGCAAGTGGGTTGGTGATTCCGAGAAGCAGCTTCAAGGAGTGCTTGATTGGGTTGAGGCCAACCTGCCTTGCATGGTTTTCATCGACGAAATTGATGTGGCGCTTACTTCCCGTGATGGCGGATCAGTAGACACTTCTGGTGTGGGAAGCAAGATGCTGAGCATCCTGATGCCTTGGCTTGAGCGAGACGAGATCAAGGGAAAGCTTCTTCTTGTAGGTGCAACCAATCGCGCTGATAATATTGATTCTGCAATGCGCAGACGTTTACAGACCGTTGTTCCAATGCTTCCTCCAATGCTTGCAGAAGATCGCAAGGCAGTCCTGATCAATGTGCTTGTCAGGGAACAAGGTGTTCCGAAAAACATGATTGTCATCCCCGATGATGTTGTTTCCGATGCGTCAACACGCTGGTATACCCAAGCGCAACTTTCTGTTCTTGCCGAAAAAGCAGCTTCCATTGCATCGCGAAATGAAGCAGATTTCAACGAAAATGTGGCTGAGTATCTGCTTCGTGCTGTCAATGCCTACCGTGTTGACACTGCAAAAACCGAAGCGCTATCCTATCTGGCGGCTACTCAAGCCAGCGATCTGGATCTTCTTCCTCCGGGATTTGAAGTCCGCAAGCAAGCAGAGGTCAAGGAACTGCTGAAAGAGGTTGACGACGAAGATTTCAGCCCCAGCAAGCGCTCTGTCCGGTAATATCCATCACCACAGGAAGGAACAGCCAATGACCCTTACACTCACCGATGGCGCAGTTTTCACGGCAGCCGAAGAATTCCGCAATCGCGTAGGGGTAACCGACAAGGTTACCCCGCTGGCTGGCATGTCTGAGATCTTCGAGAATGGCGTTCTTGCAACCGTCAGGATTGGAGCAGAACGCTTTGGTTTCTCTGTCCGGCTGAATGAGCTAGGCATCGTCCCTACTCGCTCAAAGTCCAAGGACAAGACACAAGCATCCATCAATGCAGTCCTGCGAGGCGCACAGCGTGCCTCGCTCCTCCCTCGTGATGAGATGTGGTACCTCAATGAGAACAATGCCCGTGTAGCGATTCCTCGTCCAGAAAACAGCGAGCGTCAGATTCGCATGCTCTTCCCAACGCGGTACGATGCCCCTGTTGCCGATCAGGATCAGGAAAACAGTGACGCGAAGACACGCAATCCTGTTTCCATTTCTGCTCCGAGCATTTGGGCAGTTCCCATGAATGGCATGACATTCATTCCGGAGTCATCCTTCACCAGATGGAAGAAGGATTATGACAATGCTCGCGAGACTCACATGAAAACTGCCGATATCATTGTCGATAACTACGCCAGACTCATGGCTTCATCTGTCCGACATTACGAACATATTGCACTCGATGTCTACAATCGACTTCTTCAGACATCGCCTGCGACACTCAATGGTGTCACGGCACTGGAGTTCACACGACGTTGGAAGCGGGCGGTTGTTCGTTCTTGGCCAACAAAAGAGGACATCATCCGTAATTTCACTGTTGAAGCACAATTCTATTGGGTTCCACTTCCAAGTCGGATTACAGAAGATATCCGCCGCAAGCAGGAAATCGAATGGGAAATTGACAACCAGCGCACCGAACGTCGCGTTCGTAGTGAGATTGCAACGGTAGTTTCCCAGACACAGAACACACAGGTTCACGAACTTACCGTTTCGTATGTGAAGACGATTCTTGAGCGCACAGAACATGTGTTCCTGAATTTCCTGAGCTTCCTTGACGAAAAGGACCGCAGTCCGTCACCGCAGCAGCTGAATGCTGTCCTGAAGGTCGTGGACATGATCCGTGTTCTGGGATCTGGTGTCTCTTCCTTTGACAACATTCGGGATCAAGCAGAATCTATCGCAAGCCTCATTGAAGTTCATAAGACAATGATGTCCTCGACCAAGATCAAGGGTGGCAAGGCAAGGCTTCGAGCAACTGATTCGCAGCTTCCTGAAGCAATCGCTCAGGCAGTGGCAATGATTCGCGTGGAAGCCGAAGGCATGATTGGCCACGAAGCTCGTCGCACGACATATTCGGATGAAAACCCCATGGAAATACTGCAATCTATCTGGTCAACCGATGATGATCGCAAGTCAGTACGCAAGATCGTTGATTCGCAGAAAGACGACGAAGAGTTTCTTGATGCTGCATGGGAATACATTCAGAAGGAAGCTGAAATAGCAGAGCAAACAATAGCTCGTCAAGTTATCAATTCGCACGAGTAACAATTATTTTGGGGCGGGATATTTTCTCCGCCCCTCATTCATTATGGAGACGCTTATGGAAATCCAGGAATTGACTGAAATATTGCACGGATATCTGGATAGGGGGTGGAATATCTTCCCTGTCGAATCAATGGGCAAGCGTCCTGTTGTTGTTTCAAGTGGAATTGGCGGAGACGGAGAACATTTTGATGTCCGTCTGAAATGGGCAGAGTTTCAATACAACAGGGTTACCAAGGAAATGGTAACCAAATGGGCTGAGCAATATCCTGATTGCAACTGGGCGGTAGTTTGCGGAAAGATCAGTAATCTCTGCGTTGTGGATATTGATGGTGTTGAAGGGGTCAAGAGCATTCGGGAGCATCATCCTGAACTTGAGAAAATTCCTACGCTTTGCCAGAAGACTCCCAATGGCATTCACATGTTTTTCTCTCATCCCGGAAATCCAGTCAAGAGCTTTCCCATTCTCACCAAGGTTGACGTAAAAGGAGACGGAGGATATGTTGTTCTCCCTCCATCCAAGACCATCAACGGTGAATACAAGTTTGCGACGAAATCAAAGATTGCCTCATGTCCGGGTTGGGTCGCCAGAGGCGAGCGGACTGGCGAGATCATGCAGAATGACAATCCCATATCTGGAGAGGCTCGACCAGCGTGGGTAAGCAATCTTCTTGCTGGTGGGTCGCCGTCAGGGCGCAGGAACGCTGATGCAGCTCGGCTCGTCGGCTATTTCTGGAACAGGAATGTTGGCAAGGACATCATTGAGCAAGTCATCAGTCCATGGGCCGAGCGCTGTCAGCCTCCATTGGAAATCCGTGAGCTTCGCAGTGTCATTCGAAGTGTTTGCTCTTATCAGCAAATGGCAAAATCACGAGGGGTAATTGATCCTCCAGTCATGACGAGCACTGGTGTAGGGTGGAGATTCACATGGGATGAGTTCCAGATATCCATTGAAGTTTCCCGTCTTGTGGAATCAACCCGGTACGGAATCGTGGGTGAAGTCGAAGTTCGAACGAACAACATTCCGTCTCTTCCAAAATATCTTTACGGACCGATTGATTATTCATTCAAGGACGCACGTTCCCAGTCTGCACTGATTACGGAACTTGACAAGCGCATGCATGGACCACCGTGGTCGCAGATACTCACTGATTTTTCACGAATTGTGATCGCACAGTTCACCAAAGGAAACGAGTGGCAACTCTTGCGTGAAGCACCCCGTGCGGTTGCGCAAGGATATGCATACAAACCGCTGCTTCTTGCCAAGGAACCTACCTTGTGGTTTTCTGCAGGAGGAGGCATGAAAAGCTATCTTGCCCTCATGCTCGGAACAATGATGGAGACAGGACTTGATTTTGGCATTGGTCCATCACTCGTTCGAAACCATGTAGCGTATCTTGATTGGGAATGGGATGTCGGCCAACATGCCAAGCGTCTTGATGCGATCATCAGTCCTGAAGAGCAGGAACGGTGTGGCGTAAACATCCTGTATCGACATTGCGGGGGCAGGCCACTTCGTGCACAAATCTCCGAGTTGAAGCGCATGATTGCCGAAGAGGGAATAACGTACATCATCATTGATAGTGCGTCACCTGCATGCGGTCGAGCAAGTGACAATGATGAAATCGTTGCGTTCTTCCAAGCCATTTCCGAGTTGCGCGTGGGTGCCTTGGTGCTTGCTCATGTCACCAAATATGACCGTCAAAGCGAAGATGTGGCAGCAACGGCTTTCGGTGGTGTTCAGTGGGAGAATCAAGCCCGCTCTACATGGAATATCAAGAAAATTCAGGAGGAGGGAAGCAATGTTGCTCATATTGTTCTTTCCCATCAAAAAGTCAATGGTGGAATGCTTCATACTCCTGTTTGCTTCAAGGTAGATTTTCCTGCAGAAGATGATGACACTGGACGGGTCATGATGCAGTTGGCAAATCCCGGTGAAGTTCCCATGGAAACCACTGGTCCAGCATCTGTATCTGCACGTGATCAGATTCGCATGGCGCTGAAAACCCGTCCAATGACCATTGAGGATCTTGCTGATACATTGCATAACGTTCCTGAACAAGTATTGATTTCTACACTTCGCGCGATGGAATCAAAATCGCTCATCCGTACTGTCCGTGCTGTAAATGGAGAAATGAAAGAAGTCTGGGGCTTAAGGACTGTTGCATCTTGATGGTACACTGTGGTTGATGTACAGAAATCAATATCACATTTATCCCAAGCCAAAGAGATCGTCTACTCCAGATATCTCACTTCCGCCACTCTTGAAAACTGAAAAAGAGTGGCATGAAATAAGAAAAGTTATCTTTCTTGACGAAAGCCTGAATGATAGCGGTGCTGCCTTGTACATTGACGGAAAATACATTCCAAACAGGGATGAATCAGGAATTGATTTTGGTTTGGCTTTGACAGTGTCTCCACGTTGGGACAGGCAACGGAGATGCGTGGAATTTGGAAATTGGCTTTCCTCCTTAATCGAAGATCATGAACCTGACATCATTGTAGGAGAAAGTCATCCATTTGCCAGAGGAGGTCGCACAACCAGTACGGCCACCTTGGAAGCACTTACCGGCATACGATGGATCACCATGTATGTTTGCGGACAACACAAGACTCCTTACACTGAGTTTTCAACAAATCATGTGAAACTCATCATGTGTGGATCTACTACCGCATCAAAAGAAGCGGTACAACAAATGATTGTTGCTTCAGAGATTCCGTTACCTGAATATCGCAATCCTTCTGGTAAAATCAATGGAAATGTATGCGATGCGATTGCGCTTGGCGAAGTTGTATCTCGAATGCAGAGACAGGAGATCCTTCTGAAGAAATACGAACCAGTGGTAGGAAAAGGCAGATCACAAGCAGCACGACGTTACCGCACCTCATAGGAAAGGATTACTTAAATGTCAACCGCAATGCATGTTACTGAACCTTACAATGCTGTTTTTTCATCACGTCATTCAGTGGAGCCAAAAACCATATCCGAGGCGCAAATCATGCAATCACAATTGCGTGAGGAATTGCAAAAGATACGATCACAGATTAATGATGCTCAGCGTCAGGAAAAACTGGGCTGGACAAATGAAATGTATCGCGATTGGCGCAACAAGGCGATTCATGCACGAAATGTGAAGTTGATTCAGCAAACAAAACTTCAGCAATGGATTCAGCAGCAGAGAGCAAACAGAGCCGTTCAAGCCGGATTGACAGAAGATCCAATCTTGCTTCTCGGAAGTCTTCTTGATTTGTTTGATCAGGTCACTTCAGTTTCCAGAGTAACCTTGCATCAGGATCAGCAGGATTTTCTTGCCTTGGTGAGGAAAATTGCCAATGAAACAGAATTGGCTGTTCAGTAATGTACGATGGACCGCTCACCGTTGAGAACATCAATGAGGGAATGCCTGACCATCCCGCATTTGAAGGCAGGCCAGTGATGTGGCTTACTCAGGGAGACACTTGGTGGTTTCGCCGGATAACCACTGTATTGATTCCCAAGTCTGTTCCTGATTACGTCAAGACCATGCCGGAAGTTCGGTATGTAGTCTGTGCGATCCGTCATCATGAGGAAAATTTTGATGATGGATTTGATTTCACGATGTGGATGCAAGTTGAGACAAAAGATCGTCAGGGAAATACCGTAAAGATAAATTCAGCGTTGTGTTTGCCTCCATCGTATGTAGTTGGAGAAGACCGCCTTGAAAAAGCTGTTTCCAGTGTGAGTGAAGCATTTGATCAGGTATATACCGAGCACAAGTGGATTACTCAGTTTCCCATGATTGCATCGGTGACGGAGATCATGCCTCATGAACATGAAGACGAACTTCTACCTGCGCCTCCTGATGAATTGATCATCGATGCGGAAGGACTTCATCAAGATGTCCCTTAGCCTGCGTGCTTTTGAGGAAGCGCAACGAAGGAGACTGTATCCTCAGAGAAATGGTGCTACTGGAGTTGCCTGCATTCAACGCGATTTGTTGCTTGCTTGCAAGGAAATTGCATCCGCGTCAGAACATTTGTGGATACGGGAAAAAACTGACATTGAAGAACAATTTCCTTGGTCTGGACATCAGACAACAAATCAAGGGCTAAGAAATTCGTTCAATGTCCACCTTACTGGTGCGGCAGTCTATTTGATGCGAGTCAGTGGATCAGTAGGATTTGATCTATTCATTGCCGCAAAACAAGAAATAGAGAGACAGGAACTCTCAATCATATGATAAAAGCTCTCGAAAGGGAGCTTTCTTGTTTATAGTGTATAATCTTTTGGGAGTTTATATGTCAAGCAAGAATACACTTTTACCAAAGACACCTCTTGATTCCATTGCAAGAATTGTTCAAAAAGAATTTCAGGCAAAAGCTGAAAAGGAACTTATTGAAGAAACCAACATCCTTGCAGGAAAGAAAATCAAGAATCGTACGGCTCAATTGCCAGAAGACATGGAATTCCTGTCTGTTCCGATAAAGACAGGTTTTGAAAGTCGGAGGTCCATCAGAGGACTTCCCAAAAAAGAAAAACCGTCTGGACCTCCAGATGATCCAAAAGATTTTGTCGTTGAAGAAATTGAATCTGATGGATTCAGTCCTGTGCGCTCAGAAGGCTCAATCTACGAGGATTTTGAGGATGGAACTCCCGGAGAGACCCCTCTGACACCAGAAGAGTCTGCCTTGCAATTGGCACTTGCCATTCGCAAGGGACACGAAAAGGGTCGCCCGGATATTGATTGGCATTTGGTGCGTCTTCTTTACGTTTATGGAGGATGGGGATACGAACGCATCTCGTTGGAATGCAACATTGCGTTTAATCTGGTCCGCCTGTATGGAAGAAAAGGACGATGGCCAGAAGCTCGTGAATTATATCGTCAAGAGCAAGCACAAAAAATTGCCGAAAAGATTGCCATGGAAGAAGATCGTTTGCAAGATTGGCAAATGATGAAACGTCGTCAGGCAGGAATAGATGGACTTACTTGGTTCACGAAAGCAATTGCAAATTTGCGTGATGATGCAAGTCCAGAGTCAATTGCAAAACTCGGTGGCTTGCTTGACAGAATGTTGAGTAGCGTCACTGGATTGGCACCAGTGGAGCAACCCACAGGCGGCGTCAATGTAAAAGTAGAAAACAATAATGTTTCTGTAAATAGCGCATATCCTCCAAATTCTCCACAAGCGCGTATTGCTGCTGAGTGGGGAAAGAAAGCAGGAGAGACTGATCAGGAGCACACCAGAAGGCTTTCCTTGGTGATACGAGAACTTTATCTGGAATGTGAGCGATCAGGGTTGTACTCTGATCTTCAACTGTCTGTAGATAATCAGCGTCAAATGAAACTTCGCAATCGTTTGGGTCTTGAGCCATCTCAAGAAGTAGTTGACTCAACAGGTTTGATAATCGCATGATTGTCGAATCTCCATCGCTTGTCAGTGCAATACCGGCACCTGTTGCCCTTGAAGACGGATTGCGCAAGTGGCGCATAGAAAAAACAATTGATGATCCATTTGAATTCGGACGAATTTATTTTCCAAAATACTGGTTTCAAAAATCTCCTTCTTTTCATCAAGACATCATAAACCTTGCCACTCATCAGAATGAGAAAGAGTGGGAAGGAAAAATGAACCTTAACACGTTGGTCTTGGCTGCGCCAAGAAATCACAGCAAGTCAACCCTTATAAGTTTTCTTTATGTTATCTGGTCCCTTGTAACACAAAGAAAATTCTTTGTGGTTATCATTTCCGACATCGCTCGAATTTCCACTTCTCATTCTCGGAATATCAAGGAAGAGCTGGAAAGCAATGATCGACTCAGAAATGACTGGGGAATTGTTCTTGGCAAGGATTGGGACGAAATTGATGGTTCCGTTCGAGGCGAAAAAGAAAAATGGACAGACGAGGAGTTTGTCATTGGATTCAAGAAGTGGGACAAATCAAGGGGAATGTGGAGCGGAGAGCTGGAGGACAGGGCAAAAGTTCTTGCCCGAATGGCAAACAATCCATTGAGAGGATTGCGGTTCGGGCACAGGCGTCCTGATCTGGTCATTGCCGACGATTTGGAAAACGACGAGTTGGTAGACACCTCGATACAAAGGGAGAAACTGGCAAACTGGTGGGACTCGGCTGTTGAGCCGATGATCGAACCGCCTCCAGTCGGACAGATCATTCTTGTCGGAACGGTGTTGCATTATGGATCATTACTCAACAAAATGCTTCAGAGAACAGATCTGTATGTCACTCGAAGATATCAGGCGATCACTTCTGAAGAAAATGAATTTGGGCAAAAAATACAAGTGCCTTTGTGGCCAGAACGATTTTCATTGGAGCGATTATCTTCGTTAAAAGCAAAAAATGTGCTTGCTTTTCAAAAAGAATACATGAATGATCCTCGGGATGACACGACAAGAACATTCAGGAGTTCTTGGATGCAGTGGTATGATGCTCATGACATTGGATATAGACCAACAAACAAGAAATGGTATTTCAGGGGAAAAGCAATGACTTTTTTTACTGGAGTAGATTGGACAGTAGGAAAAGATGATCAATCCGATTATTTTTCAATTGTCATGATAGGAAAAACAATAGACAACGACATTATTGTTTTTGATATTGTCAATGAAAAAATTGATGTTGCCAATCAAGTAAACAGGATTATCATGCAAAATCAATCATATCAAATACAGATGAATGGTGTGGAAGGCAATGGATTTCAACATGTATTGATTCAACAAGTGTTGCGTCGATCATTGGTTCCAATACGGGAAATTCGTCATCTTTCTCGAAAAAGAAAACAGATTCGTATCGAAGGCATGTCAACATTGTTTGAACAGGGTAAAATATATTTAAGGAAATGCACGGAATCCGAGATCACCAGAGATGAACTTACGAATGATCCAAATGCAGAATATGGTTTTCATTATGATGAAATTAGATCCGTGGTTATTCATCCTGAGTTTTGGAATTTTTATGAACAACTTATGACATATCCTCGATCAGAAAACGATGATATGCTTGATGCGATGGAAATGGCTTTGGAAGTTTCAAGAAACGGCAGGCGGGCTTTTGACGAAGTAGTCCTTATCTAACGGGAGAAATACAATGACAATGCTTGTTGACATGTACGGAAGGGCCATTGCCCCAACGCCAACGCAATTGGACCCTAAAGAAGTCTTTAGCAAATCCAATGTTGAGGACATGAAAAAAGAAGAAGAACGGCGCAGAGGTCAATGGTTTTCAAATTATGGACCTTCGGTTTCTCAAATGGCAACCATTTCTGGCGCACTTCGCAAACCGATGGATACACCTCCATATGGACTGCTTCGTCAAGTAGCACGGGAAAGTCTTATTGATGCGGCAATAATTGCCAGAAGAATTGAAGACACAAAAGGTTTATCAAGAAAAGTTATTGTTCCCGGCAAGCAACGTGGCTGGAGAGTAGTGCACAGACGTTTTGATGATCCAAATTTTGATTCTAATACGCCAGAAATTTCGAGACGCTGCAATGAAATGGAGCAATTGGTTGCAAATCCTCATAAGGTGTATCACAAGACATTCAGGGATTTTCTGACAATTGCCGTACAAGAAGAATTGATCATTGATCGTCGCGCAATGGTATTGAAAAAAGATGACAAAGGACGCGTAAAAGATTGGTATCTGATTCCCGGAGACACCGTATTGCCTGTCCTCTATGTGTTGATGCCATGGATGACCAAGCGAGGAATCACCAACGAACGTGTCGCTCGAATGATGTTAAGTGAAGAGTGGTCTTCCAAGACTGGACTTACCATTGACATTACCAATGCCGCGTATGTGCAGGAAGTTGACGGTCAAATTGTTGGAGCGTGGACAAAAGACGAAATAGATGTTGAGTGGACAAACCCTTCCGGAGAGCTGAACAGATGGGGATTTGGCACATCAGTTCTCGAACAGTCACTGCATGCTACTTCCGCTCTTCTCAACATGTTCAATTTTAACAAAGACATGTTCAGGCCGGGATTTCCAAGTCGAATGCTTGTTGTATCTGGTGATTATTCATCAGAAGGCTTGGCTTCATTTGAACGGCAGATTCTTGGTCAAGGTGGACCTGCTACTCCAAAGAGTAAAATGCCAGTTCTTCCCGGTCCAGAAAACATGAAAGCTCAAGTTCTTGATTTGTCTGCAACACCTAATGACATGCAGTTTGAACAATTTTTCCGTTTGATGTCTTCTATTAAATGTGCATTTTTTGGAATGCATCCAAGCCGATTGAATCTTTCTGATCGTGGTCCTTCTGGGTTTATTGTCGGATCTGGCAATGCTACTGGAGAAATTTCCGAAACAATAAACGAAGAAGGTTTGTATTCAATTCTTGAAAGCAACGCGGATTGGCTTACTCGAACGTTAATTGAGCCGTATTATGATGATTTGGTATTCATTTTTGATGGAATTACCCCTCAAGATGAACAAACCATGTTGAGAAACCTTCAGGTCGAATCTCAATGGAGCACCAAGAACGAGATTCGTTCACGTCGCAATCTTCCTCCTATTACTGAAGAAGAGGGAGGATTCTCCATTGCAGATCCCATTTGGTTGCAAATTCTCAACATGAAGATGCAACAGCAAATGATGGCGCAACAGCAGCAGGGATATGAACAAGGAGACTTCGGTCAAGGCGGCCAACCCGGTGCACCCGCAGCGGGTGGTGCTCCGCCTCCCGGTGGTGCTCCGCCTCCCGGTGGTGCTCCGCCTCCCGGTGGTGCTCCGCCTCCCGGTGGTGCTCCGCCTCCCGGTGGTGCTCCGCCTCCGGGTGGTGCTCCGCCTGCTCAACCACCGCAAGGATAGGAGAAAATGATGGAAGAATACCTGTACGCTGATATGTCATTAAGCAAGATATATGCAAAACTTTCCAAATCAAAAAAGAGCATGATCATGAAATCAAATCCATTTCCATCGCAATTGAGTCTTCTTAAGAAAAATAAACTCGCAAAAGCACCTCTGTATGGCCCAGCAGACAATGGTTTTTCAAATGGCTCAACACCTGAAAATTTTATTGCTCCCGGTGGAGAATGGTATTTTACCGAAGAAGCGAGAAGAATTTTTCTAGATGCTGCAGGAGGGGATGCCGAAACAGCGCAGATGCTGATGCAGCAACAGCTCGATCAACACAATGCTCTCTATTTGAAAGATCGACAACCCAGAGGGATAGAAGGATGGACGCTACCAGTTCCCAAACAAAAACTTGATCCCGAAGACAAAACGGCTGACAAACGCGGTGTCGATCCGACTACCTTAATTAGTGAAAAGAATCGCAAAAAAGATTGGCCGGTTCAAGAAAGAGACGGAGGAAGTCAGGATCAGGCAAATGCAAGAATGGATAAAGGTAATGAAGAAGATTTGCCAAAATCAATGGAGCAATTTACTGTTCCACATGAGGTAACAAATCCTGAACCCCTTCAAAATTCATTTGCAAATCAAGACGCGTTTAACGGCATATCATTGCATGATTTGTATAATCGTCTTTCCAAGGCATCTGTCAACGACGTAAACAGTTCGAGCGACTCGAATGGTCGTGACTTCTGGAACCCGCGTTTCGGATTACCGAGATTTGTTATGGCCGAAAAACCTGCAAATCTTGGAATTTCGATAATGAGCTTGTTACCAAGTCCAAAAGAAATAGATGATTGGAATGAAAGAGTTGTTCCCGAGAAAGATTTGGAGATGAGGGAAAAATTGCAAAGGCAAGAAATGACCGGAGATTCCGGTGAGACTGCTGAATCAGCCAATGCATTTATCCCGGAAATGGTTGGACAATACAACAGAAGCAAAAAAATGGATAGCTACCGTTCGATGACAAGAAACTTTATGTCTGATGCCATGCACAGTTTGGGTCCAGTGTATAATCAGGCTATCGCATCAGCTACGGCGCTTCACATTTTGAATGAGCATTTGCCCGAAACGTATCAACGCTTAGCTTCTGATGATCAGTTTGTGCGTGGTGCAAACGATCATGTTGCACAGATGGCATCAATGGGAAAAACAGATGCATTAAGCGTTGGTCGTCATTTTCGGCAATGGGTGCGTGAGCAGGGAAGAGAATTTGATGCAACTGGAAAAATGGATTCATTTGCAGATGAGCAGCGTGATATTATAGAAAATCTTAGACAACCTTCATATAAGCGCAACCCATCCATGCCGGTCACACATCCTTTTTTTGAATGGTACAAGTCTAAAGTGCCGAATAATCCGGTCGTGATGGCATTGAGTTCTGCAATATTGGGAGAAGGTCATCCCGGTATTCAATCTGCTCATGACGCTTTTCTGCGTACTCCGAATATCAGCACGATTACTAAAAGGCGAGGCATGTCGCCTGAAGAAGGCCCAACGAAGGACATGGGACAAGCGGCTCCTCCGCCGGAAGCGCCACTCAGGAATTCTTTCTATGACGATATTCCCCTTCACGAAATATACAATCGTCTTTCCAAGGCAAACAAGACGCCTGCGTGGCAACGGAAGGAAGGTCAGAATCCCAAGGGTGGTCTCAACGCCAAGGGAAGGGCCTCTGCGAAGGCTGAGGGCCACAACCTGAAGCCTCCGGTCAAGTCAGGGGATAACCCACGTCGAGCGTCATTCCTCGCGCGTATGGGCAATTCTCCGGGGCCGGAGTATGACGAGCATGGCAAGCCAACGCGATTGCTGCTTTCGCTTCAGGCGTGGGGTGCTTCAAGCAAGGCAGACGCCAGAAGAAAAGCCAAGGCAATCAGTGCAAGATTGAAAATGAGCAAAGCTGGAATGGAAAGACTTGAAAAAGGCCGAGGAGAGGACGCACGTAATCGTTTTAATAACAACGCTGATCAATACGATGAAAAAAATTATCCTACGGGAAAAATGATTCATGTCAGCGGTCCAAGTTCAAGAGCAGGTTTAGGTGGCAGATATAGAGGTGTATTTGGGGAAAATAGACAGTTGCTTGTTGAGGCTTCAAGTCGTAAGAAAAAAACTTCGAGCGAGTGGTATGCTGAGCCAGCTGATATGGCGTTTGATCCTCAACGGTCTCCGGTTCCTCCTCCAGTTGACCCCCACATTGAATGGATCCACATAAAACCCGGAACAGTCGTTACGCCACATCATACGCAACAAGTTTTTCACTCATTGTACAATGCGGGATTTACTGGGCCAAATTTGACATATATCGCAATCCCAGATGACGATGAGGTGCATCTGACGACTCCGCTTCGTAGGGATCGATTGTTCCGACCTTGGGTAGAAAAATGGAAAAAGTTTGTTGCTTCCCAACCTCCCGCTCCGTATATAGACACAACGCAACCAGCTGGGGACCGTCAATATGAAGCTTGGGAAGGACTGTTTGATGAACCAGAGGTGAATCTGGAGAGGGAGCTAGATAGATGGAACGAAAATTTCCGAAGAAGTTGGTTTAGTGTGTCAATCCGGCGATTTGAATAATCATCATTCGCTAACTTTTTGTCGGCGCATGGTTTCCTGCCTTTTTTTTGGCATGAAATCATTGGCATACAATTTCAAATCCTTGATCAGGATTGATTGACGCTGTCTTTCTGCCTCGCCAAATGCAATGATATCAGCAATTGTTCCATAAAATTCCTGTGGAATATCCACTGTGTCGATGATCTTGAGTATGGAACGGTAATTCCGTATGAGCTGATCCTGGGATTGCCAGATGGCATGCGGACCATCATGATTGAGACAAGAGCAATCCTTTGGATATTTCATCAAATGGGAATGGTCCTCAAGGATTTCCTGCAACATTTTTCGCAGGATGTATTTTGGACTGATGAGAAATTTTTCAGTGCTGGTTTCGCTCATAGGTGTATTCCTTCCACTGTATTCCTTGAGAACTCCGGTCCACGAAAGAAACGGGAGAGAATTCCAATTCGACATCATTCCAAGAGAACGGAAAGAACGCATCACCGTCATCAACGAGCATGTCAATCCTTGAGATATGAAGTGTATTGCAGAATGGCCAGAAGATCCGGTAGATTTCCTGACCTCCCATGACCACACAGGTTTCCTCTGAACGTGCGTATTTCGCCACAACGTCAGCGATACTGCTGTACACAAGGCAGTCAGGAGCAGGATACTCTGGCCGGGAACTGAGAATAATATTCGTTCTGTTAGGAAGTGGCTTGCGCGGCAAACTCTCATAGGTTTTCCTTCCCATGACAACAGCACGGCCTGACGTGACAGTGCGAAAACGACGGAGTTCTTCAGGAATGTTCCACGGTAACGTGTTGTCCCTTCCAATAACCAGTCGCTGCTGACTATCTGCAGCGCAAGCAACGATCATCTCGATCAACGGATTTCCTTTCTAATACAGGACAGTGTCCTCAAACCACTTGGGTGCACGCTTCGTGCGACCAAACGACTTGGTGACAGATTCATTGAGTCCCATGGCTTGAGGACCGTCAAGAAGTTCATCAGTCTGGGGCTCAATATCGTGCGTTACCGGACCATTGACCTTCATTGCCTCATGACCATCACCCTTGGGACGACCCATTCCTGTCTTTCGACGCTTGCCCTTTACCAGCTCCGTCAACAATCCTGTAACCATGGTATCAAGGGACTGCTGATTTCTTTCCAGTGACTTCCTGATATTCGAATAACTCATTTCCCTGCCGCCTTTCTTTTCTCATCAAGATCTTCAAAGCTCTTGTGCTTGGTGCCACCATCATATGCCCACGCATATCCGGCCTTTACGAGCTGCTCATTCAAGGAAAGCGGCTCATCATCAATCGACAACGTGCCGAGAATCCTTCCGTATTTTTCGCTGGAGTCAGGTTTTTCGGTGCGAATGACAATCTTCTTGGCAGACTCAAGACGATGCTTGAGCCATTCCTTTGCCTCAAGACCATATTTCTTTTCCTTGAGGTCCGTGGTGCGACTTTCGGGCGTATCAATGCCACTCAGTCGAACACGACTGGTAAACGACACGTCGAATCCAAGATCAATCTGCACATCAATGGTATCTCCATCAATGACTCCAAGCAATTTGTTTACCTTGTATTCATACATGACTTTTCCCGTTCCTTTTCATTACATGAAAGTATATCATTTATAGGAAGATCTCACTGGTCCACCTTCAAAAAGTGGCTTGTAAATGAAGGAAAGACTCGGCGTGGATACCGTCCACAATGGAGTTTCCTTGGCCCATTCCTTGATCATGTCAGACTCCTCATACGTGACCCCTACGGCTGCTGAAGGCCAAGGGCCACTCCAGTCATTCGAGATACCCCGGATCATTGGCCATATCTGAAAAGGAATCGAATCCTTCTCTTTCATGTACCGATCATCCATGAGTTTCCACCATTCCCGTGTATGCTCATCGCGCCGGGAACGAATCACGCAATCGTAATACTTGCGAACGTAGGGAACTTCTTCCACAACCGGGACTGCAACAGGCTCGATTGAAATCAACGGCAATGGTGTCTTCTTCATTACGACAACGGCGGTGTCAAATTTCATGGGGACAGTTCTCCTGCCCCCAGTATACCCTTGTTACGTGCCCTTCTTTTTTGCTGGACGGTACACCCTGATGTCCCTGTCTGCAAATGTTCCGCCAGCTTGCCTCGCTGCCTGTCTTCCTCGTACTTTGGCAATCGTTTCAGTAATCGGATCGCCGTATCTGATTCGTGGGCCACTTGGAACGACAGGAGTTGCTGCCGCCGCATCAGCCGCAGCGCGGACACGCGCCTCATTCGCGCGAGCCTTGATTTCACTGGCTCGTTTGTCCATATCTGCAAATCCTACGCCACTTCTGCGCTGAACTGTTCCGGGAATGACAAATCCGCTTTCATCAACATTGCCGGTCAATGATTTCTTTGTTCCGTGATTACGGGCGCGGGAAGCAAGCATTGCGTCGGCTGCCTTTTCGCTGACTCCTTCCCTTCTGGCTATCTGACTGGATTGCACGTCAAAACTGGGCCATTTACTCTTTTTCTTGTGTTTTTTTGATTTTTCCATGGCTTCAACGCTTTTCATCACCGGAGTAACTGCAGGAGCCTTGGGAAGCTTTGGCACGACAGGAGGTTTCACCGGAGTGGCAGGAAGCAAATCGGGACTCATGTCCACTGCGTTGACGGCTTTCTGCAATTTCCGCAATGACTTGTCCATGTCCTTTTGCACTTCGTCCTTTTCCTCTTTACGCAATTCAGTGATTTCCTTCTTCAGTTTTCTTTTGTGCTGATTGATTCCATGATCATATTTTGCGACAAACTTGGGAACTCCGGGACCAGTGTGGTCTCGGTGAATGCGCTTTTTCTGTGCGTCCTCTTCCTTGTCGATGACCTTTCGGGTCTTTTTCTCGTACTGATCCATCCGGCGGAGAACTTTCGCCTCTCCGCGCTCCTCGCATCGACAAGGGTTGCATCCGCATTTGGGGCAGACATTGCTGTCTTCTACCAGACGCATGATCTTGCGTTCATGGCGTCCTTGTCCATGATCATATTCATGCTCGACGCCATGCTCTTCCTCGGCAATTTCTTCCCGGTGAATCTTGCGTCTTTGCTGGTTTTCCTCATCACGAATCTTGCTTTCCATGGATTTGCGCAACGCGGATGTTCTTGTCAAATGAAAAAATGATTTCACTGTTCCTTCTGCTGTTTGTTGTCCAAATATTCGCACTGAAGGGGAGAGAAACCGTTGAAGCAAGTTTTGCACAGACGCAAGATCTTTTTGTGTCCTTACATATTCTTCAGGATTGAACGCATGAGTAATGTTCTCATACCTGCCTGACATGTTTCTTGTTTCGATTCCCATTTCGTCAAGTTTTTTCATTTCCGCCAACCGGGCACGAAGTACTAGTGCCCGATTCCTCAATATTTCCGGAGCATGTCTGGCCAATGAAACTCCAAATTTTTTATTGCTTTCTTGCATTTGCTCTATTGAGCTGAATCCGGGATTGGGATAATTAGCGTATTGACGTTGAGATAGCGGATCGTCACGATAACGACGATCCCTCTCATGATTGCTTGCGCCCTGTCGCAATCCATCAAGAAACGCACGATTTCTCGATTCTTCTCCTATTGTCGATTCACCAGCGGTTCGAGAAAAATGCGCTGTTTCCATTGCCCGCATCAATACTGCCGTATCGGAATAAGGGCCATCCGTTGGCTCGTGATTGAAACCCCGTATATGCAAAAGCCCATGTTGAATTCGTACTCCTTCTTGCTCGCGTTGCTTAAATGATTCATCGCCAAGATGATTGTATGTACCATCATTTTTTGGCCCATATTCGCCTGATTCGTTCCATGCACCATACGAATCTTCGGAATCAGGATAAGGAACTTGCCGGTCATAAGGAATGGAATCATCATGATCACTATAAGGATCAGAAAAACCAAAAGAGGCGTTCGGATCCGTTTGACGAAACCGTCCTCTTTTCCAATAGTGATCCGGATCGGCCAATTGTGAAGATGCATCGGTAATTCCTTCGCTTTGCCTTCTTAAGCCAAAAGAAGTTTTTCGATGTCTCGCTATTTCGGAATCACTTGGAGTCGCAGAGGAATCAAATGGTGTTCCGGAAGGCAATGGAACTGGACTTTCATGAGCACGTTTGATTGCATCGACAACCGAACGCGCATCCATGTTTGTTTCGTATCCTGATCTTTCCTTTTTTGCTCCATTGGGAGGATCAGGGATAAGGTCTCGTACTCTTGTCTCCATTGATTGAATAGCTGTTTTGGCTCTGGCTCTATCCTCTTTCTTTACGAGAAATCCCAAATCAAGATATTCTGTTGCATGTGCCCGGCCGCCGCCTCTTGATCGATATTCTGTTTGAAGCAATGTGTTCCATTGTCCGGGATCCATGCCATCTGGAGCAGCATAGTCATCGGCAAGCGTAGCAATGACTCTAGGCATGTTCCGCGTCAATAAATCATGTGCCCCATATGGTCCACCTTCAGATCCATCATAATCAGGATATCCTCGCCAGATTCCGTGACTAAGGATTGAATTTTCACCACGCGCTCCCGGCTTGAAATCATCTTCATTATTGCCATCTTCAAGATAATCAGGTTCCCAATTTGGATACGCGCCTTCTGAATCACCCAAGGGAAGACCAGATACTGGATCGATATTCCGTTGAAGCCTCTGCCACTTGCGCAATGCCCGTAGGTCGTCCATACGCCCCGGTTCATCAACGCGATCAAACCTTGCAGGTTTTAAGGATTCTGCAAGATTAACCAATTTTTGCTCTGCAAGCAATTGTCTTTGTCCACGTGTCAATTTGACATGGGATCGGGTATACAAGGGTTGTCTATCCTGATGATTATATCCGGTCCAACCTCCGGTTCCTTTGGCAGTGGGGACAGGAGTAAGAAATCCGCGTTTGCGTGCTTCAATCACTTCGGCAAGATATCGTTCACGTTCTTCCGGAGAATGCGCGGCAGTATGCAAGTATCCTTCAATATCGTGTGGTCCATGACCAACACCCGGAAGTGTCCATCCATGAGGACCTGCAGCCCTCGCAATAGTTTTTTCACTCAGACCATGATGTTCGGGAGCATCAAACCCGGAAAACTCCATTGACGGTCCTTCATTATAAGGATCGCTGCCATAAGCTCCTGAATAACTAGCGTCAAGGGCTTCACCAACATTATGTTCAAATCCGCTTGTTCCCGATCCTCCAAGCGGACCACGTGTTGACGTATCCCATTGCGCACGGGGAATTGCGCCAAAAGGAGATATTCCTGTTCGTGCGCCTTTGATGATGTCTGGATGTACCCAGTCATTGGAAGGATGTCCATCAAGCCATTCAAGTGCATATCTTGCCTGAATACTCTTTTTTTCCGCAGGTCCGGGATCGTACGATGGAGGTTCATCGTCATCGGCAAGCCCGGTGCGAACGGATTCACCCAAAAAAGCATGATAGTGCGATGAATCTGTGTCATTCTCGAAATTAGCATGCGGAACAAAGGTTCCTTCAAGAATTCCTCCGACATCTTCCTGATCGGGATGATCAGAAATCCTGTATATCTTTCCCATTCTTCCGGTATGGGGATTGCGGACATACTGGCTGACACCCTTTTCCCAAGCTTCTTCCGGAGAATGACGAAGCACTTCAAGATGTTCATGCTGATTGAGGAACTGAGGATATTGTGCATGGAATCCTGCAAGATCCTCCTCAAGTACCTGTTCTTCAGGACCCACGACGGTTTCAAGGGCAGAAAGCGCAACGTTTTCTCCCAGCTCTCCAACGGCTTCCTTGACATGACCCGTTACCGCATCCTTGACTGCCCTGCCGACATTCATGGGGCCAAGTGCTCTCACTGTTCCCACATCTGTTGCGGCTTGTCTTTTCGAGCGCCTGAACTGATTCAGCAGATAGTCCGTCAATGCCCCAACGGCATTGTTGTACACACTTGCTACTCGCGTACCATACGAATCACCTTCCGAAGCAGCATCCGGAGCAGCATCCGGAGCAGCATCACCCGTCACGGCTTGCCGCGCAAGGGAGCCACTTTGTCGTCTGGCAAAGGGCTTGGCTGTTGCGTTTTGCACCCGGGCAAGCAACACGTCAAGAACACCCGGTTCACGGGATGACGCAACTTCTGGTGCTGATGACGCAACTTCTGGTGCTGATGACGCAACTTCTGGTGCTGAAGCCGCAGACGGTTCTGCTCCATCAATCGAGGAGCCCTTTGGGAATGATTCAGCAAATTGTCGTCCGGCAGTGATGCCGAGCAATCCACCTCTGGTCACACGCTTGGCTCCAACACGTCCTGCCGCGTCAACGATGCGTCTACCCGCTTCTTGGCCAAGAGTTGCAGCGGTTTGCTGCACAACGGGAAGGGAGGTGACTTCCCTCACTGCCTGTTTTGCCGCAGCTCCAACGCCTGCGGTGACATGTCCGCCAATGGTTGCCGCGGTTCTTGCTACCTGCAACCCTCCGCCAAGCACCGATCCTGCACCAGCCATTCCAGACTGAATGCGTTCCCTCATGGCAGCGGCATCCTCAGCGGATTGCGGAGTGGTCAGTGCCTGCTTGATCCTGTCACCCGGAGTTGCGGGGCCACGATCTTCCTTCTGATTGGCACGGTCTTCGCTTTTGCGAAAATCAGGATGTATGCTTTTATCAAACCATGGCATAGTTGTTGTCCTTTTGGAAATGTATCCTCAAGAACAAGTATACAATATGATTATCAAATGGAAAAGGCTATTGATGAAAACAATGCATGCATGAGCAATGATGCCAAAAGATACATGCAGCCAATGACAAGGAAATGAACAGGCTTCATCATGAAGCAAGTTTCTTGGTTCCGCATGGCAATTCACCACTGCAAGGAGTAGGTTCCGGTTTGCCAAGTCCCCTGCGGGTTGTCGCGTATTCCAATACCGTCGGTGTCGGAACCTTTTTCATTTCCACGTAGGTATTGCGTGCATAATCCATGCACTCGGCATAACTGAGTTCCTGTGGTTTCCTTGCCCGCATGTTGGTTTCATTGCAAAACGAGGCGAACAGGAACTGTTGCTGTTCCTTGATTCGGACCAACTCGGATTGCACATCCTCTGTTGCGCGTGCCTGCACATCAATGTGAGACAAAATCCTGACCGTTGCGGTGACCACCACCAATGTCAGCGTAATCATGGCAAAGAACATCAGTAGTTTTTTCATTATCTCTTTCCAAGTACAGAAAGACTGAACCAGCTCTTTTTCATGCTTTTTCTTGCTTGTGATAACTCAGACACACTATTCCGCACATGTTTAACATACGTGTCATAATCAATATTTCCTAATGAAAAGGGACTTTGCAGTACCGTTGGATCAAGCATGGAGGACCGAAGAGCCTCCATGAATTTTTTGAATTTTTCAGGATCTTTTGTCCCATATCCTTGCGGCTTCAACATGGTTTCGTAAAACTCTTCAGGGTTTTCAAGAAACTCCTGCCTTGCCTGTTTCTTTGCCGATTGCGTGACAATATTGCTGGCACTGATTCCCTGTTCGCGACGAGCCTGATCTTCAAACTGCTTCATTCTTTCGGGTTGACGACCAAACGTCATCAGTCCAAATATGGTATTCGTCAGTCCACTCATGTCACGAAGGCGTACCATTTTCTTGCCATTTTCCACAATTTCGGGTTTACCCCAACTGCTGTTCTGATGAAAGGGATCATTTGGACCAAAACTATCGTTACCTCCGAAGTCGGTAAATCGCACTTCATTCGATTCGGGATTATGCCAGATATGGTCATCCTTGAATTCCAAAAGATTTCCATGTCCATATCCTGCCTGATGCATTCTTTGCATCGACGTGAGTCCCGATTGCCACAAGGAAATCAGATCATTCACATGCTGCTCGGGATCCGAATGATCCCAATTGTGCCATTTTGCAACGGATCGGAATCCATCATTTCCCGCGTGTGTGGTGTGGAGTGCTTGATTACCAAGGTAATCGCCATACATTCGCTCGCCGTAGTCGTCTGTGCGTTCGAATGCAAACCTCGATGGGGCCTTAGCAGCATCTGGATAATATCCAAGCACCTGTGGCGCAAGGCCGAGAGCACCAAGGCCTGCCGTAATCGATGCTTCGCGCTTCAAGTCGCCCGGAGGATCAATAACTTGCGCCTGTCTGAAAGGACCACTGCTGCGGTCACTGACGCTCACCACTCCGACTTGCCTGCCATTCTCATACGTTTTCACCCCATCCGTTGGTGTAGTATGACGAAAAGGCCAGTGTGGGCCTCCCCATTTGACCACCGATGCACCTCCGAGTGTGTTTGGCTCATCATACATCTGTACATTGGCTCCCTCGTGACCGAGAAGTCTGGGATTTCCGTACGTTTGAGAAAACCAATTACTTCCGGGCCCATGATAATCCTCATCTGACCCAGTATACGTAATCGGATCTGGGACAAAGCGTTTTGGAGGATCCACGAAACGTCCGATCTCTGGATCCGAAGGTTCATCTTCACTTTTCCGTAACAAAGGATGCACGGAGTTCTCGAACCATGCTACACGGCGATTTTTGCCTTGAGACTCGGCCATGGCTCATATCCTTTCAACTGGAATTCCTTGGGATCAATGTCCACAAGCTCATCAAGCGAGTGGAACGTTGGCAACACCAACTCGGGCAATACCCTGCTTGCCCGCCCGATCTGCTCCCGCATTTGCGGGACATGAGTGAGATAGACATGCGCATCACCAAGGGACATGATCACGTCACCGGGCATCAGATCGCATAACCGTGCCACAATGGAAAGCAGCAAGGCATAGGAAGAGATATTGAACGGAAGACCAAGGAAGACATCCGCACTCCGCTGGGTCACCTTCACATGCAGCACGCTTTTCTCCGACACATGAAACTGGAAAAGCAGATGGCAGGGAGGAAGGGCCATCTCATGCAACTGCCCCACATTCCATGCGCTGACGATGTGCCTTCGGCTCTCCGGGTTCTCCCGGATGCTGCGGATCACCCGGCTGATCTGATCAACCGTGCCGCCCTCGTAATTCTCCCATGAACGCCACTGCTTGCCATAGACCGGCCCGAGATTTCCCTCATCATCCGCCCATTCATCCCAGATATCCACTCCTTGGTTCTGAAGCCACGTGACATTGGTATCCCCACGCAGGAACCACAGAAGCTCCGTAACCACGAACCTCCATGCAATCCGCTTGGTCGTGACAATCGGAAACCCATTGCGAAGCGAATACCGAAGCTCACCCGGAGAAAACAGCGAGTACGTGCCTGTACCTGTCCGGTCACCACGGAGTTCACCGAACTCCAACACCGATGTTGCCAATTTCAGATAAGTATCCATGCGAGCACTCCAATGGCAGCAATGATGAGTATCGGAGGAATGCAAGGTCCTTCGAGGTTTGAAGTGTCCACATCAACGATCCGCGAAACTACTCGCTCTTCCTTGATGCGACGCTGCTTCCTTCGCTGTCGCCTTCCATACTGCGCATCCCACCATTCGTTTGGTTCACGCAACCTGCGTAACCAAGCATCATCACGTGGGCTGTCAATCCTGTCAATCGGAATCATCATGCACTACCTTTCAAGTATACCATTTCACTTATCCAACCATCATGAGCGTTGTTGCAATGATGCTTGGCTCTTCCTCGCGCATGCGCACGGTTCCTTCAATCAGCACCATCGAGTCCGGTTTCAGGAACGATGCATATCGCGCATAGATCGATCCGAAGAACACACAGGAAAGTTTGCCGAACATGTCCTCCATGTCCACGAAGGCCATGGGCTTCCCGTTCTTCTGTACGTGCGTCTTCACCTTGGTCACCATGCCGCCAATTACCACCTGCTCATCCGCCATGTCGCCAATCGAAAGGCTGGTAGCAGTACACCGCTGATCGAACACCTCATTCGCCAACGGATTCTTGGTCAGATAGAATCCGAACGCCTCCTTCTCATAGGCCATCAAATCCTGATCGGACATCGGCACGTAATTCCGGAAATCCTCCGCCCCGAACATGGACATCTGACCCGGCTTCCGCTTCACCGATTGCGTCGTCATCGCATCAAGCAAGGCATTGCGATCACCCCACAAGTCCAGTGCCCCGGATTTCACCAAGGCCGTCGCCGCACGGATATTCATCCCTGCAAGGGACTCCTCCGCCGAGGCAAACCCGCCATTCTCGTCCCTCTTCCCAAGCAATTTATCCAGATGCGCATCACCCATGTTCTGCAAGGCAGACAATCCGTAGAGAATCTGGTCATCCCCAAGGATCGCATAGGACTTGAGCGATTCGTTGATCCGCGGAGGCAGGACCATGATGCCCAAACGCTTGCATTCCATCACCGCCTCTGCCGTCTTCTCCCTGTTCCCGGCTTCAAGCGTCAGCACTGCCGTCATGTACTCCACCGCAAAATTGGCCTTCAGGAACGCCGTGATGTAGGCCACATAGCCATAGCAATACGCATGCGCCTTGTTGAATCCGTATCCGGCAAAAGGAGCCACCGTTTCCCAAAGCGTTTCAGCAAGATCCTCCTCGTACCCACGGGCCACACTTCCCTCAAGGAATTTCTTCTTCTGCTCATTGATGACCGACGCCAGCTTCTTCCCCATTCCTTTTCGCAAGACATCGACTTCCCCCCATGTGAATCCCGCAATCGTCCTCGCCAGAAGCAACACCTGATCCTGATACGTCACCACCCCATAGGTCTCGGCAAGGAAACGGTCAATATCCGGATGATACTTCCTCACCAGACCCGGATCAGCCTTGGCCGCCGCAAACACGGGAATGTTCTCCATCGGACCCGGACGGTACAATGCCACCACCGCAGGCAAATCCTCAAGCCGTGTCGGCTTCACCAACCGCAATGCCTTGCGCATGCCCGGTGATTCCATCTGGAACACCGCAGTCGTCTCCCCTGCCGCCAGCATGTCGTACGTCCTTGCTGCCAACGGATTTGCATACTCCACCGGCAACTCGCTGTAGAGCTTCTCTCCGCTCTGCCCGTACAGATCTATTCCATGCCGGTGCTTGATCAACGCACACGCACTGCGTATGCTCGTCAGATTCGCCAAGCCAAGGAAGTCGAACTTCGACAAGCCAATCGACTCGATCACCGCAGTCCGGTTGTTGTTGTCATACTGCGTCACCGCAGTCAACAACGAGGTGTGCTTTCCCGGCGGCATCTGGATCGGCACCACCTCATCAAGCGCCGTCGCCGCAATCAGGATCCCCGCCGCATGCGTCCCGAACCCCCGCACCAACCCCTCAAGCTCCGTCGCAATCTCCCACGCCTCACCCATCACCGGGTTCGCCACTATCGCATCCCGTACCGCATCAAGCTCCCGCAACGACGCCAACGTCACGTCACCCTTGGACGGAAACCCTCGCGTCAGACGGTTCGTTTCCCCGTAATCAATTCCCAGTACTCTCGCCACGTCCTTGATTGCGGCTCTGGCCCCCAACGTCTGAAAGGTGCCGATGTGGGCAACCCGGTCTGCTCCGTACCGCTGCGTAACATACGAAATAACAGCATCGCGCCGATCATCAGCAAAATCCATGTCAACATCAGGCATGCCCTTCCGTTCCTCATGCAGGAACCTCTCGAACATGATATCGTATTTCACTGGATCTATGTCACAGATACCCAATGCATACATGCAAAGCGATCCTGCAACCGAACCCCTAGGAACTGCCATGATTCCCTGACTTCTTGCATATTGCACGTAATCCTGTACGATCAGGAAATACCGTCCGTATCCTGCCTTGCCAATGATTCCCAATTCATACTCTATTCTCTCCATCCATGCATCCGTCATGATCCCACGCTTGGACAATCCCGCAAGCACCTCCTCACGAAGCTTGCTCATCACCGTATGTCCAGCCGCAATCTCGAACTCCGGCAACATCACCTTCGAGAAATCCAGCTCCACGTTGCACATCTCCGCTATCCGCACCGTGTTGCGTAACGCATGCTCAGGGAATGCCTTCCGCATCTCCTCATAGGACTTGACATAATATTCCCCATAGGGACGGATACGGAATCTCGACGGATCATCCAATGTCGATCCAGTCTGAATCGCCAACAACACATCATGCGACTTTGCATCCTCACGCAACACATAATGACTGTCACAAGCCGCCACTACCCCCAGCCCCTTCTCCTTCGCCAAGGCAAACAACAAGGGGTTCAGTCTCTTCTGCTCATCCAACCCATGATCATGCACCTCAATGAAGAACCGATCAGCACCCACCATCGACAGATATCGATCCACCAATCGACGGCCCTCACTCCCATCCCCATGCAGGAACGATTGCGCCACCCCACCACCCATGCATCCCGACAATATCACCAGCCCATCACTGTGACGCCCAAGCGCCTCAAGATCAATCCGTGGCTTGTAATACATTCCCTTCATGTGCGCAAGCGAAGTCAACTTGAGAAGATTCTGATACCCTTCGACATTCATCGCCAACAAGGTCAGATGCGTCTGGTGCCTGTCCAGCACCGGATCCTTCCGATCCAACGGCCCAGCCGCCACATACGCCTCCACCCCAAGGATCGGCTTTACCCCCGCCTCACGCGCACTCCGGTAGAACTCTATCGTTCCGTACATCCCCCCATGATCCGTCAACGCCACCGCTGGCTGCCCCAACTCCACAACCCGCCCCACCAACTCCCCGATCCGTGACCTCCCATCAAGGATCGAGTACTCACTGTGATTGTGCAGCTGAACAACCTGTCCACTCATCGGTGCTTCCCTTTTCCCCCAGTATAACAGGAGTGTTGATCCTGCACTGTCGCCTTTTATTTTTTATTTTTTCGTGCGCCCATCCGGTATGTGACGGGTATCCCGGTATCATGTATACTCCGTAACGGGAACTGGACGCTTCTCCCCTTTACCCTCTTCCCGGATAGTACCGTATTCCCCGTCAGGTATCCTTCAGGGGTTACTATCCGGGAATTTTTTTTGAAAATTTTTTTTGCAAATTTTTTCCGGAAAACGGGAAGGAATGTGTGGGGAGATGAGGTGTCGGGGAAAAGGATATGTGATGGGGGCTTATCCTATATACTGGGCCAGCTGGCCGCTGGCCCCTAGACGGTAGTCCTTAGGGTGTCCCGCTTGGCGGGCTTGCCTCACACCACCACGACGCTCAAGCGTTGCTCTGAGACCCCCCGGGCTTGCTTGTTGACCCCCTCTGGGCCTGCCGACTTGCCTGCCGTTCACCAAGTCCGACTTGCCTGCCGTTCACCAAGGCCGACTTTCCTGCCGTTCACCAAGGCCGACTTTCCTGTCGTTCACCAAGGCCGACTTTCCTGCCGTTCACCAAGGCCGCTTGCCTGTCGTTCACCAAGAAGGACTTATCCCCTCTCCACCATGGGGATGATCACTCACTCTTCAACACAAGGCGTCACTTCACTTTCCCTCCTTGCTACCTTCACTCCTTGTTGCTGCCTCTCTACTGCTGATGGATGCTACTCGCTGCGCTCGTAGCCCCATCTTATTGGAGGACTCCGTCCTCCAAACCACCTGCAACGGGGCTTCGCCCCCTGACCCCCTCTGTGCGTTCTTCAAGATCACTGCGATGAAGCCATATCGCCATCTCGTTCCTGAGCGATCATTGCTACGTCACAATCACGGAGCGAGCACGCACTTCCCCCACACCAGCGCAACCACCCAAGTCTCTTAATCCCCGTTACCACCTTGGGGGGCATCGCGGACACGTGTCAACATGATGCGTTTTCATCGTCTTGCTGGATCACCGCTTCGCGGGGATGCACATGCTCCCGCATGTGCCTTGTTGGGGTGTGGAGGT